>Ga0181529_10001896_pt1 | contig 26084 bp, 22 predicted proteins | sample PEATcosm2014_Bin_36_FD_119763 | JGI IMG/M metagenome (GOLD analysis project Ga0181529, IMG submission 119763) | Peatland microbial communities from MTU Mesocosm Facility, Houghton, MI, USA - PEATcosm2014_Bin10_30_metaG | ecosystem: Environmental > Terrestrial > Soil > Wetlands > Peat | place... | reverse complement strand
GCTCTCGCTCGGTTGCAGAGGCGCCTCCTGCGCGTACTCGAACTCCGGAAACAGCTTCGCCCAACGGCGCACGCCCATCAACCGCTCGTCGATGTTGCGCGCCGCTTTCTTTCCGTAACCCATCGCGTTGGAAAGGTTGGAAGCCCCGCTGACCACGTCGCCGCCGGCGAAGAAGCGCGGCCGGCTGGTCTCCATCGAATAGCGGTCTATCTCGATGGTTTTTTGCTCGCTGATTTTCAGGCCGGAGGCTTGCAGCAGGTCCATGTCCACGGCTTCCCCGACGGCCAGGATTACACTGTCGCACTCGTAACGCTGAACCTCGCCGGTGGGAACCGGCTTGCGGCGGCCCGAGGAGTCGTACTCGCCCAACTTGGTCTTCACCACTTCGAGCGCCTTCACGCGGCCATCGGGCGTTCCGATGATGCGGTGCGGCGCCGCCAGGAACAGAATCTTGGCGCCCTCATCCTCGGCTGCCAGCGTCTCCTCTTCAATGGCGGGCATGTCTTTCCGCTCGCGGCGATACACGATCAACGCCTCGGCTCCCATACGCAGAGCCGTGCGCGCCGAATCGATGGCCGCATTGCCGCCTCCGATGATCGCCACCTTGCGGCCGAGGAGGATTTCCTCCTCGCGCGCCACCGCTTCCAGGAACGGCAGCGCCGGCCACACGCCCTTCAATTCGGTGCCAGCCAGGTACACCCACGATTCCTTCCACGTTCCGAAGGAGAGGAACACCGCGTCATACCGGTCGTCGAGATCGCTCAGCGGCAGGTCGAATCCAACCCGAGTATCGAAGACGAATTTGACCCCCATCTTCTCGATGAGATGGATCTCTTTGCGCAGTACGTCTTTGGGTAGGCGGTACTCCGGCAGCACATACCGCAGCATACCGCCGGCCTCGGCTTTGCTCTCGTACACAGTAACGTCGTGACCGAGCATGGCCAGGTAGTATGCCGCGGTTAGGCCGGCCGGCCCCGCGCCGGCCACCGCGATCTTGCGCCCGCTGGCCGGGAATCGCCGTGCCACCACTCGCGCGTTCAGCTCTTCGTACCGGTCGGAGGCGAACACCGAGTCGGCAATCAGCCGGTGCACATCGCGCATGTTCACCGCTTCGTCCAACGTCTGGCGGCGGCACCGGTTATCGCACGGATGCTGGCATACACGCCCCGTGGATGCGGGCAGCGGATTGTCGATCACCACCGATTCGTACGCCTCATCCAGCTTGCCTTCCTTATAAAGCTGCAGGAAGCGCGGGATGTTCATGTGCAGAGGACAACTGTTCTCGCAAGGCGACAGCACCAACTCTTCGCAGACGCCCGCACGGCAGCGCCGCGCCACAATGTGGTCTTCAAATTCGTGACGGAAGTGGCGCAACGCGGTCAGCACCGGGTTGGGCGCCGACTGGCCCAGACCGCACAACGAGCAGTCGCGAATCATTCGGCCCAGGTCTTCGAGCACCTCGAAATGCTCGTGCGCGGCCACGCCTTGCGTAAACGAATTCAGAATCTTCAGCGCTTTGTCCAGGCCCACGCGGCAGGGTACGCATTTGCCACACGATTCCGAATGCGTGAATTCGATGAAGAACCGCGCCACGTCCACCATGCAGTTGTCTTCATCCATCACCACCATGCCGCCCGACCCCATGATGGAGCCGATCTGCGCAAGGCTTTCGTAATCCACCGTGGTGTCGAACATCTCGTGTGGGATGCAACCGCCCGACGGCCCGCCGGTCTGCACGGCCTTGATCGCCTTGCCGGCGATACCGCCCTCACCGATGTCGTAGACCAGCGTCTTGAGTGGCGTTCCCAGCGGCAATTCCACCAGCCCGGAGTTGGTGACCTTGCCGACCAGCGAGAAGACCTTCGTCCCCGCGCTCTTCGTGCTGCCGGTTTCAGTAAACCATGCGGCGCCCTTGGTGACGATGGGCGAGATGTTGTACCACGTCTCCACGTTGTTGATGTTGGTTGGCCTGCCCCACAACCCCTTCTGTGCCGGGAATGGTGGACGCGGACGTGGACGGCCGGCCATGCCTTCGAGCGACGCAATCAAGGCGGTCTCTTCACCGCACACAAAGGCCCCCGCGCCTTCCACCAGCGAGATATCGAACTGGAACCCGCGTCCCAGGATGTTCTCGCCCAACATGCCATACTCCCGCGCCTGCTCGATGGCCCGCTCCAGCCGATGTACCGCCAGCGGATACTCCGCGCGTACGTAGACGATGCCTTCGGTAGCGCCCATCACGTAGGCGCCGATGATCATGCCCTCAATCAGCGAATGCGGGTCGCTCTCGATTTCGTTGCGGTTCATGTAGGCGCCGGGATCGCCTTCGTCCGCGTTGCAGATGATGTATTTCTGGCTGGCCTTGTTCTTCGACAGGAACTCCCACTTGTTTCCGGTGAGATATCCCGCGCCGCCGCGTCCGCGCAGTTTCGACGCCTTGATCTGCTCGATCACCGCTTCCGGGTGCCCTTCGATCAGCACCTTATATAAGGCCTGATAGCCGCCCACCGCCATGTACTCTTCGAGATCGTCCGGATCGATGAAGCCGCAATTGCGTGTGACGATTTTCTTCTGCCCGCGGAAGAACGGAACCTCGTCCCAATTGCGCAGCTCCGGCCAGGCGGTTCCGTATTTGATGTGCGAGGTGATGTGGTCCCATTCCTCGATCTTGCAATACGCCAGGTCCGGCGTCACGTTGTATGTCGCAACATCGTGGAGGATGCGCGTCACGTCGCTCGACTGCACACGGTGCAGGATCACGAGCGGGCGCCCCGGCAAGCGTACGGAGACCAGCGGCTCTTCCGAGCAAGGACCCAAACAACCCACGCTGGCGAGCGACACATCGGCGCCCGCGCGGTCGATCTGCTCTGCGAAAGCATGATACAGGCCCTCGGCGCCGTTGCCGCGCCCGCAGGTGCCCATGCCGACCGCAATGCGAGCCCGCGACGGCGCCAGTTTCGCCAAACCGCGCTCGCGCACTTCGCTAAAAGCGTTGATATCCAGAATCCGCGTCATCGGTCATGACCCTCGGCGATGGCCGCCACTTCGCGCGTCAGCGTCCGCTCGTTGACGTGGCCGCAGATGCGATGGTCCAGCTCGACCACCGGCGCCAGAGCGCACTGCCCGAAGCACGCCACCGTGCGTACCGTGAACTTCCCGTCCGACGAGGTAGGTGAATCCTCCTCGCCGCCGCTGATTCCCAAATCCAGCTTGACGCTCTCCAGCAGGCTGCGCGAGCCCCGCGTGTGGCACGCCGTTCCGCGGCAAATGCAGATGGTGTGCTCCCCTTGCGGCTGGAGGTTGAACAGCGCGTAGAAGGTTGCCACGCTATAGATGCGCGCGGGCGGGATCTTCATCGCCGCCGCGATGTAGCGCAGGCTCGCCTCTGGGAGATACTTCTGCGGATGTCGATTCTGGACAGCTTCCAGTATGGCCAGCAGCGCCCCGGGACGGCCACTGCGGCTCGCAATCACCTGGTCGATGAATGCTTCCATGGCCTCAAAATAACACCTATACATCCTGAAATGGAAACGGGGTGCGCCCAGGCAGCGCTACTGCTTCCGGCAAAGGCCAGTCTGGCCCGCCGTGCAGAGAATCGTTCCGCAATGTGAGCGGTACCACGGTGGGTTGAAAGAGCGAAGCAAGCTGGCATTTCCAGAAGCCGCAACAGAGTATCTCACGAGCTGCCGATCAGGATGCCGGTGGCGAAGACCAGCACGCCACCCAGGCCAACCTGCAGTGCGGCGGAGAGTGGCGGAGTTTCCATGTAACGGTTACGGATCCAGGTGATGATACCGAGCTCGACCACCACCACCGCGATGGCGGCAGTGAGCGCGGTGCGGAAGCTGGGGATGAGAAACGGCAGCGTGTGGCCGATACCGCCGAGCGCGGTCATCAGGCCGCAGACCAGACCGCGCATCCAGGGATGACCGCGGCCGGTGAGGCTGCCATCGTCGGAGAGCGCTTCGGCAAATCCCATGCTGATACCGGCGCCGATCGATGCCGCCAGTCCGACCAGAAACGCATCCCAGGGCCGGTGCGTGGCGAAGGCAGCAGCGAAGACGGGGGCAAGTGTGGACACCGATCCATCCATCAGCCCGGCCAGGCCCGGCTGCACGATCTGCAACACGAACAGCCGGCGGTTGGCGGCGTCCTCCTGCTCCTTGGCGGAGGGCTGCAGCTTGTCTTCGGTGAGTTCCTCGGCGCGGTGTTCGTGTCCCCGTTCCTCCTGGGCCAGATCATCCAGAAGCTGGCGAATGCCGGCATCTTGGCTGCGGGCGGAGGCGCGTTCGTAGAAGCGCCGGGTTTCGACTTCCATCGACTCGGCCATGCCGCGCACCGCGTCCAGTCGCAGTGGACGCAACAGCCAGACCGGCTTGCGCTCGACAAAGCCCCGCACGTCCTGACGGCGGATCAGCGGGATATGGTCGCCGAACTTGGCTTGCGATAGTTCAATCAGGCGGCGGCGATGGCCGGATTCCTCCTCGCGCATCCCGCTGAAGATGGCGGCCGTGGACGGGAAGTCCTCTCGCAGACCATCGGCGAAATCCGCGTAGATGCGCTCATCTTCTTCTTCTAGCGAGATCGCCAGCGCCAGCACCTCGCGTTCCGTCAGGCTGTCAAAGCTCCTCATCCCATCCACTCTAAATCAAACGCGGCCGTGTTAGCATCGGGCTGAGATGGAACAAGCGGATTTGGCATTAGAGCGGTTTCAGCAGGGATACTCCTGCTCGCAAGCGGTGTTCTCGGTCTTGGCCGAGCCTCTGGGACTCGATCCCGCCACGGCTTTCCGGGTGGCGGCCGGTTTCGGCGGCGGAATCGCGCGCACGGCGGCGACCTGTGGTTGTGTGACTGGCGCCGTCATGGCGATTGGGATGGCGCAACCGGATGTCAGCCCGGAACACAACAAAGCCGCCAAGGAGAACTCCGGCGAACTGGCGCGCCGCATGATGAGCGAGTTTTCCTTGCGCAACGGCGCCACCGAGTGCCGTTTTCTGCTGGGCTGTGACATCGGCACGCCGCAAGGCCGGGAAGAGGCGCAAGAGAAGGATCTGTTCCGGTTACGCTGCCCGAAGTTCGTGCGCGACGCCGTCGAGATCGTCAACCAATTAGCTTCCTGACGCGAATCGGAGCCGCGACAGCGAGCGAGCGGTTGCCGGTCTTTGAACCGGCTATCTCACGATAGGCCCTCAGATTTGAAAATCTTCGTCGTGCCAGATTCCTTCGGCGTCCGGGGCGGGCGTGCGTGGCGGAGGTGCTTCGGCCACGTTGGGTTTCTCCAGCCGGTCGACGCGCGCCATCAGCGTGGTCAACATCGCTCCGATCGCATCCGGCAAGTAGGTGTGCTGGAGGTCGGGATCGTCCTGCGGAGCATGCGCCCGGGCGCGGGTCACCGGCCGCCCTGGAACGCCGACTACCACCGAGTTGGCCGGCACCGATTTCACCAGCACCGAATTGGCGCCGATGCGGCAATCGTCGCCGATCTCGATGGCACCCAGCAGCTTGGCGCCGGCGCCCACCACCACGCGGTCGCCCAGCGTCGGGTGCCGCTTGCCGTGGCTGAGGCTGGTTCCGCCCAGCGTCACGCCGTGATAGATGGTGACGTCCGCGCCCACCTCGGCCGTCTCGCCGATCACCACTCCCATCCCGTGGTCGATGAAGAAACCGGGGCCCAGCTTCGCGCCCGGATGGATTTCAATGCCGGTGCAGTTCCGCGCCAATTGTGAAAGCAGCCGTGCCGACAGGCGGAAACCGTGCCGCCACAGCCAGTGTGTGAACCGGTACACCCAAATGGCGTGCAGGCCTGAATAGCACAGCAGCACCTCCAGCGCGTTGCGCGCCGCCGGGTCGCGCCGCAGCACCGACTGAATATCGCGTTGGATGGTGCGCAGCGGATGCAGGTGTTCGGCGGTTGCAGCCATTCTATTCAGTGTAGTGCAGCTTGGCCGGCTGATTCGAGAACACAGGCGGGCAACCCAGAGGATGCACCACCAATTTGGCGCAACCTTTCGTCACGGCCCGGGTTGGAGTATGCTGAGAGTAACGGGCTGCCCGCGTCCCCCGAACTCCGTTCCGCATAAAAGGAGTCCGTATGAAATATCACTTTACGGGGACCAGCGCAGTGTTGGCCCTTCTCATTTCCGCCGGCCTTGCCACGGCGCAAACCACCACTCCTCCAACCTTTGAAACAGCCGTGTCCACTGGCATCGTCGGCTGGGCGCCCGCCACGCAGACGGCGCAACTGAACGTGCTCAACTTGAGCGGCTCGGTTGCCCCCGGCGCGACCACTTCGACCACTCCAGCAACCACCTGCCCGGTGGAACTCGAATTTCACGATGCGCAGAACAACGTGCTGAAATCGGTCCAAGTGAGCAACCTGGCGCCCGGCATGGCGGCATCGTTGACGTTGAAGCTCTCCGATTTGTCCGCTGGTGCGGGCTCACTTCGTGCCGCGATCCGCGGCGTGGTGAAATACAATTCGGTCGTCACCGGGCCAATCGCTGCCGGGGGTGGGCCAATGATCCCCGCCGGCTCATTCTCGATCTGCGCCGTCCTGCCGACGCTCGAATTATTCGACAATTCGACCGGCGTGACGCAGACGTTTATCAGCGACACGCGCCCCTCCGGAACGCCGGTGGCTGTGCCGCTGACGATCATGAACTGAACGGCCTTACTCAGCCGCCATGGTGACTACCGCTACGCTTAGGCCAGGAGCGCCGCCGTTTGTGGTTTGGTCGGCGTACTGCGTGAATGTCCAGCATCCCGCCGTAGTAGTGACCCATCAGGCCGAGCCGGTTGCGCTCCATCGCCGAGGCCACGCGCGAAGAATCGAGCTAACCGCCAAGCCCAACGCTGACGGCCGGTCCATGACTCATCCTAGGGGGCGGAGAGCGGTCTATCGGACGGGGTAGAGGGCGTAGAAGACATACGGGCCCGATCCTGCCGTGTGCTAAGCTGTGGTTCCCCCCCATGCAGGAAGCCAATGGCGAGAAAACCGCTGGTTTGGCGGAGAGAATCCTAGCCGGAGATCGAAACGCCGAATCCGAATTGGTCGAGTTCTTCGGCCCGCGCGTTTTTGCGATTCTCTGCGCTCGCACGCAGGACCGGGAAGCCTCGCGCGATCTCCTGCATGACGCACTCATCGGCATTCTGAAGGCACTTCGGCAGGGTGAGCTTCGCGACGCCGGGAAGCTGCCGGCGTTTATCGCGTCGGTGGCGCGGAACATCGCTCACACGCACCTGCGTGGGCGCGCTCGCGCCCGGCTCAGCCAGCCCATCGAGGAAGACGACGCGGCATCTCCCAGCCACGGAGACGCGTTCGAGGCGGCGGAGCGCCAGACCCAGGTGCGGCAGGCACTGCTTCAGTTGGACAGGACGGATCGGGAGATCCTGACGCGAATCTTGGCCGACGGGCAGAAACTGGCGGCCATCGCGGGGTCGTTGGGAATGAGCCAGGAGGCGGTGCGGCAGCGGAAATCCCGCGCTCTCAAGAAAGTGACGGAGATTGTAAAAGGATTGTAACGGAACCGGCGGTGCGGATACATAGTATCCGGAGAAACTCGATGGACTGTGACAGAATCGAAGCGGCGGAAATCGCGGAGAAGTACGTCACCGGCAGGCTCAGCGAAGTCGAACAAGCCGATTTCGAGATGCACTTCCTTAGCTGCCAGCGATGCTTCGAACAAGTGCAGCTCTGGCAGGACATGCAGGCGGCGGTGGGGCGCCGCCCGGGCAGGGACTGGCGTTGGTTTGCGGCTCTGGCTGTGGCGGCCGGCCTGCTGCTGGCCGTCGGCGTCGCCCGGTTCCCGAGGCGGGTTCCTGGACGGGAGATGGCACGCGCGACGCCTGCCGCTCGTCCCGCCCTCAATCTGACAGCGCTGGCGGTGGTTTCGCCGCCGCGCTACCTGCAACCGCAGTGGCGCGCGGCCGGCCCGACGGGTTTCGATGTGGCCATGCTGCGCTATTCCAGCGGAGACTATGCCGGCGCCACGGCGGGCCTGCTGGTGGCGGCGAAGGCCGATCCCGGCAACAGCGCGGCCGCGTTCTTCCTGGGCATCTGCTACCTCATGCAGAGCAGGAATGACGAAGCCATCGCGGCTTTGAAAGCCACCATCGCGTTGGGGGATTCTCCCGAACTGGAAGAGGCCCACTTCTATCTGGCCAAAGCATGGTTGCGCAAACAGGACGTGGCCGGCGCGGTTGCCGAGCTTCGCCAGGCCGCCCGGTTGCATGGGCCGCGCCAGTTGGAAGAGCGGGATCTGCTGGAGAGTATTACTCAGGGGGCGCCGTCAGCACCGTGACCCGAACTCTCGCGGCGTGGCTAGCGTCAGCCGTCGTGGCGTTCGGCCAATACAGTACCGGTGAGGGCGCGATCCGCCAATTGGCTCTGGATGGCCGTTACACCGAGGCCGAGTCGATGGCCCGCAGTGCGCTTGCCAGTGCGGAGGCGCATTCGGGGGCGCACTCCAAGGACGTCGCCGAGCTGCTGGACGATCTGCTGGATATTCTCTACCACTCTGCCCGCATCAACGACCACGAGGACCAGGCGCTGGCAAACCGGGCGGTGGCGCTGAGCGAGGAACTGTTTGGTCCTGTCTCGCCCGAGCTGGCCGGAACGCTGCGGCGCGCGGGCGAATTTGCCCGGCACAACGAAGACTACGCGCAGGCGCGATCGCTGCTCAAGCGGGCGATCGAAATCCACGATGCGCTTCCCGTGGCAGCCGATTCACTGCAGGAACGCGCTGAGGCTTGGAACAGCATGGCCTCGCTGCTCAAGGACAACTACGACTATCTGGGCGCCAAGGCGGATTACCAGCGCGCTCTGCCTCTGTACGAAAAGGCGCTCGGCCACGAGCACCGCGCGGTGGCAGTTTGTCTCAACAGTCTGGCCACAACCCTGGCTAGGCTGGGCGACTATGCCGGCGCGAAGGCGCTCTTCCAGGAAGCATTGCGCATCTACGAAACGACGGTGGGGCCCGACCACATTCTGACCGCAGGCTGCCTGAACAACCTGGCGTTCCTGCTGACTGAAACCGGCAAGCCAGCCGAGGCGGCGGAGCTGCTGCGGAAGGTGCTGCGGATTGCAACCGCCACCTACGGCGACCGGCATCCGCGCACCGCTACTGCGCTCGCCAACCTTGCCGACGCGCTCAGCGCTTCCGGACAGTATGGCGCTGCGGCCCCGTACTACGAGAAGGCCGGCGAGATCCGGCTTGCCCTCTACGGCCCGGCGAGCCCGGAAGCTGCGCGCGATCTGGAGCTGAAGGCGCTCAACCTGGCGCTCAGCGGGAAGACCTCGCAGGCCGCGGACCTTGCCGTTCAGTCGGAAGACATCTCGCGTGCCTTCGATCTCATCGCCATCCGCACCATGCCGGAACGGGAAGCTCTGCTTCGTATGGGCGCCAAAGCGTCGGGACAAAGGCTGTCTGGATTGAACACGCTGCTGAGCCTGGCGGCTGCGGGCGCGCCAGGCAAGCCCGCACTCGATGCGCTGATTCGCTCGCGGGGCGTGGTGTTTGACGAAATGGCATCGCGACGCCGCGCGGTGGAAGGCGGAGACCCGGAGTTGGCACGTCTGGCGGCCGGATCGGCGGCGGCGCGCGAGGAGCTGGCCCGCCTGATTATGCGCGGCCCCAAGTCGATGACCGCTTCGCAATACCAGGCCGCTCTGGACCACGCGCGGGAAAATGAGTACGAGGCCGAGCGCCTGCTGGCGGAGAAGAGTTTGCCGTTTCGGCGCGAACTGGCAGGGAGGCAAATCGGGCTGAGCGAGGTCGCCGCGGCTCTGCCGAAAGATGCGGCGCTGATTTCGTTCGTGCGTTACCCGCGCACCGCCTTCCGGTTGGGAGCGCCCGCCCTGAATCCGGCCGCGAGTGCGCGCGCCAGTTATCTGGCTCTGGTGTTGCGGCCTGGACAAGACCAGCCCGCCGTGGTCGACCTCGGAGCGGCCGCCGATGTGGATGCGCTGGTTGGCCAATGGCGGCGAACCATCCAGCAGGAGGCGCAAGACCCCGGCCGCGCGCCGAAACAATCCGAAGCTTCGTACCGCCGCGCGGCGGCGCAGTTGCGATTGCGGATCTGGGATCCGCTGGCCCCCTACTGGAAAGGGGCTGGGCGGCTTTTCGTGGTGCCGGATGGGGCGCTGCACCTGGTCAGTTTCGCGGCACTGCCCCTGGGCCGCGGTTACCAAGTGGAGACTGGCCCTGTGATTCATTACCTCTCGGTGGAGCGGGACCTTGCGGCCGGCGCGCCGTCGGCCGGGGAGCGGTCGTCTGAGGGGCGCGGCATGTTGCTGGTGGCCAACCCCGCGTTTGATGCTGGACCGGCACTAGCGTCTGCGACCGGCGCCCTTCGCGGCCCCGTCGCGTGCGATTCGCTCCGAAATCTGCATTTCAATCCCCTGCCCGGCGCGGCGCGCGAAGCGGCGAGCGTATTGGCCATCTGGAGCCAGACGGGCAGCGAGGAGTCCTCCTTAATCGGGATGAACGCCCGAAAGAGTTTGGTTCTGGAGCAAGCCGCTGGCAAACGTGTACTGCACCTGGCGACTCACGGTTTCTTCCTCAATGGTTGTGGACCCGTCGCGACCGCGACTCCAGCGGGCGCCGCGGGACCGCTGGAGAATCCGCTGCTGCTTTCCGGCTTGGCCCTGTCAGGCGCCAATGAGAGTAAGCTACCCGGCGACGGCATCCTGACTGCGGAGGAAATCGCCTCTATGAGTCTGGACGGGCTGGAATGGGTGGTGCTCTCCGCCTGCGACACGGCACTCGGCGAAATTCGAGCGGGCGAGGGCGTGTTCGGCCTGCGGCGGGCATTCCAGCTTGCCGGCGCGCAAACGGTGATCATGTCGCTATGGCAGGTGGACGACAACGCCACGCGGCTTTGGATGGAGGAGTTGTATCGCGCGCGTTTTCTGCGTGGCGCGCCGACCTCCGAAGCCGTGCGGACAGCGACGATGTCTGTCCTGGGGCATCGCCGCGCTGCGCACCTCAGCACACACCCACTGTATTGGGCCGGTTTCCTGGCCGCCGGAGAGTGGCGCTAATCCCAATCTCGATCGCCCAGGTCGTAGCGCAGGCTGTCCATCCTGCTGAGCCGAGAGTCGCCTCGGCTTTTCTTGCTTGGCGTCGCGATAACGCCAGACGATTCCACGAGCTTCTCCTGGCGGCAACGCTTTCACGCGATTCATGTCGCGCGATTGCGCCAATTGCGACCGGAAGCCCGAAAAACTCGCCCCACCGCCGCAGATTTCTTGTCACGTTTGACCTTCTCATCCCACTTAACTTTAGAGGATCCGGAAACGTAACTTTAGAAAACCCGGAATAGAGAAATGATCGTCATGTCAATCCTGGCCGCCCTGGCCATTATCGCCGGACTTGTCGCAGTTCTTATTTGCAACGATCTGATTCGGCTCCTGGTTCGGTCCGAATCGGCGCTAGTGAACATCGAGGTTCTCCTCAAGATGCGCCACGATCTGGTTCCCGACCTGTTGGATGCGGTGCGAGACCATGCCGGCGATTAAGATCGGGACGTTCGAAAGCATCGCGAGTTGGCGCTCGGCTGCGGCAGGAACGACGTTCGACGAAGTCCGCCTCGGAGCGGAGAACCAATTGACGGGAGCGCTGCACCATCTGTTCGCCATGGCGGACGAACACCCGGAACTGCGTGCCTCCGAGGAGTTCCGATTGCTCGCGCAGAACATCGAGAGCGTTGAGGAGTCGCTCAGAAATGCGCGGTACCGTTATAATGCGACGGTACTCGACTACAACCAGCGGATCGCCAGATTTCCGGGCAATCTTGTGGCGCGCTTAATGGGATTGCGGCCGAAACCTTTCTTCGGACTCTCCGCGTCGGAAGAAAAGGACCGCGCGGCAACGGAGCAACCGCAGTCCTCATGACTGAGCACGGATGGAATCGCTTCTCCGCTATTGCCACTTGCTTTCCCTGCGAGTGACGTGCGATCGGCGTTCAAAAGATTTCCAGCGGCGGAAGATCGGCGGACGCGAGCGAAGCGCCAAGGTATTTAGCCAGGGTGGGAGCGATGGAGCGCATATCGATTTCGCCCGTGTCTGCGCCGGCGCGAATGCCGGATCCTTCGATCAGGAACGCCGCCAGCATTTCGGGATGCGTCGGCGCATAGCCGTGCGTGCCTCCGGGCTCGATCTCTCTCACCAGCGGCCCATCCATAGCGGCGCCAATCGAGTAGCCGGGTTTCATGTCGATCCAGAAATCCGCCACGGCAGACCCTCCCAGCCGGGCGATCGCGTCGCGATCGAGCACGCCTGCGATCCCGTTGGCCGGATCCGCAGCCAGATCGTGAAGCAGCTTCGCCACAACCTGGCGGGCAGCCTGGTCGCGCGGGTCCCTCAGCACGATCATGGATGAGCCGCCGGTTCCCCAGGACGCGGCCTTCCATTCCGTCACGGCTGGTGCCTGTAGCGAATTCCGTTTCGGGTTGGGCGTTATCAAGCCGGCCTTCACCAGCGCCACGCGGGGACTGAACTGGTGGTCGATGCGCGCAAAGCCGTGATCGGAGACGATGCAGATGGCCGCCCCGGGATACTGGCGGCGCATGGCATCGTTCAGTCTGCCCACCATCATGTCAGTCTCTTCGAGCGTTCGATTGGCTTCCGCGCTGAACGGGCCTGTCTGGTGTTCGATCTCATCGAGAGCGGCCAGGTGCACGGTCATCAGGCGCGGGCGTTTGTGGGTGACGATAGCCTCCGCGTAGCGAGTGCGCGACCAATCGCTGGGGATCGCGTCCTCCAGGTCGGTAACATAGGGACCGAGTTGGCCCTCGAATTCCTGCAGCAGCCCGGGCGTGGATAGGGCGTGCATCAGCTTCAGATCGTCGGGTGTCGCCGCGCGCCAGTACTCCGGGATCAGATCGGTCACCCCCGGCGCGCCCACACTTACGGGCCAACTCACGCTTCCCACCCGGTAGCCGGCCTTCGCCGCGGCTTCCCAAAGCGTCGGCGTGTGTATGTCTTCGCTGTACCAATACCAGCCTTCGAAGTTAGTTCCCGCCGGATCGAAGGTAAGGTTGTTGAATATGCCATGCCGGACAGGCCAGACGCCGGTGAGGATGGTAGTGTGACTCGGGTAGGTCACGGTGGGTAGCACGCCGCGGACACCGCTGGCATGGGCGCCCTGCGCCAGAATCCGGCGCAGGTTGGGGATCTTAAGCCCGTGCGCATCGGCCGCGGTAACGTAGTCCGGCCGCATGCCGTCGATCGAAATCAGCAGCAGAGCGCGCTGCCCGGCTGGCTGGGCTGCCATTTGGCCGAGTGCCAAACTGGTCAATACAGTGGTCGCGAAAAGGCGGCGCGATAGATTCATGAGATTTAAGGCTTTCGTCTAAAATGTATCAGTTCGGGAATGTGGAACGGCGGCTGGCGCGGGTTCGAGACCCAAACAGCGGCCGCCGGCGGTAGGGGCCGGGCACGTCCGGCCCGCCGAAGCGACTAACTTAGAACTGAAACCGCAACATCATTTGAATGGAGCGAGGTCCGGCCTGCTGCACAAGTTGACTTTGGCTGATTTGCCCGAAAGCACTGCTGGCAACGTCCATATTCGGGGCCGCCTTGTTGAGGATATTGAACAGGTTTGCGAATTGCGCCTCATACCGCAGGCCAACCCGTTCCGAGATGGCGAAGGTCTTGCCAATGGACGACGATACCGTCGATGTACCCGGCCCCTCGAGAGTTCCTACCCCGCAGTTGCCGAAGCGGCCGATGTCGCTCGCCGGAACCGAGAAAGCACTCGCATTGAAATAGTCGGCCGTCGTCGGATTCGACAAATAACCCGACTGCCCCGACACACAGTCCGGCCGCTGCTGGCTCACCGAACGGGAGGAAGGGAAGGTGCCGGACGGATCGGAAAGACTGCTCGGGAAATAAGGCGTAAGCCACGGCCCAGTCTGCACCAGAGCGACGCCAGTGACGCGCCATCCGCCGACAACGCTGTTCGCGGCACGGCTCACGCCGCCGAAATACTTCTTACCGCGGCCAAACGGCAGGTCGTAGACCACGGTGCTGACGAACCGCTGCCGCGGGAGGTAGTACGCGTTCCCGGTGTCGGCGGAAATGTTGTAGATGTTATTCACGTTGTCGCCGTTGTCACCCTGGCCGCCGGTGGGAATTGCCGAAGAAGGAGCCACGCCGAGCGCATTCGTAAGGCTCTTTGCCCAAGTGTAACTATTGGAAAACGTCAGATCGTGCGCGAAGCGGTGATTCGCTTCTAGAGATAGCGCATCGTATTTCGCGCTTGGGCCGTTGGCTCGAGTCAGAACCTCCCGGAAGTTCGGGTACTTCAGGTTCTGCTCGCGGAGCGCCGGCGTCGCGACCAGTGCGGCGTAGCCATAGGTATTTGGTGCGACTTGGTTGAGATCCGGGCTGTAAATAAGATCGTAGGTATGCGAACCGGTGTAACTGGCGCGCACCAGCGTGTTCCATCCCAGATCGTGATCGATCGAAAAGTTCCACTGAATCACTCTCGGGTCTTTCAGGTTGTATTGATTGGCGCGGCGGTATCCGGGGTAAACCGAAGCGCTCCCGGCGCCGCTCGGAAACGCGTCGGGGAAATACGTCGTGCCGTAGTCGGCGTAGTAACTGGTATCGACGCCCAGCAGCGAGTACAGGACCGCGCCGAGGACAGGAACCGAATACAAACCCACGGAGGCGCGAATCGAAGTCTTGGAATCGGGGCTCCAGGCCAAACCGAGGCGGGGTTGAATGTTGCCCCAATACGTTTCACGAAGCGTATCGGGCCAGCCAACCTGACTGGCAGTCACGAATGGCGTATTCCCAACAGCTTCCTTCCACAAGGGGTTAATCAGTCCCGTCTCTTGGTTCTGGATCACCAGCTCACCGCCTGGAACATTTGTGTCGAAATTGCCAAGTTGGTAAGTCGCGTCGTTAAAGGGCGTATTGACTTCATACCGCAAGCCGGCGGTCAACGTAAAGTTGGGGCGAAGGCGCCACTCGTCCTGTGCAAAACCACCGTAGTGATAGCCGAATGGCTTGCCGTCCGGCCCGTTTTGCGCCTGCTCGGCGTCGTCGATTCTTCCCTGGAGAAAGGTCGCGAAGCCCTGCGCGTCGCTTCCGTTGTAAAAGTAATCCCCGTACTCGTCGCCCAAATTGAACGTGATATTGTCCTGATAGTTGAGACGGCGCAATTCGGCACCGACTTTGATGGTGTGCCGGCCGAGTATCCACGACAGGTTGTCGCCGAATTCGGTCGTGCCGTTCTTATTCACGCGCGGGTGTCCGTACGGATTGGTCTCGCCTCCCATAATGTCGCCGATGTAGAACACCGGGATGCCGCCCAGACCGTTCTTCGGCGGTCCCGGCAATCCTTCGATTCCTGCGTTTTGAACGATTGAATCGCCCTGCGCTGCCTCTGGGTAGCCGAAGTTGAAATCCGCGCGAGTGAATCCAAACCGGAGCTCATTGATCAGAGTCGGCTTGATGATCCAGTTGTAAGAAGCGGCAATATTCGTAAGGTCGGAATCAGTTGAAAACTGGCCCATCAGCGGGTTATAGGTCGTATCGCCCGCTCCCCCGGCGCCGATCGCGGCGTCCGTGCCTATCGAGGCGATTGTCTTCTGGGTCACGCGCGCCCACACGTGGTGCTTGTCGCTGAAGTTGTGATCCAGGCGCCCGTCGAAGCCGTCGTTCGAATAAGTCCCTGGAAACGAACTAACAAGGTTGGGTGAGGTCAAAGCGGTTTCGCTGTTGGTTGGCGTGGGGAACACGGACGGAATGAGCTTGGCGGAAACCGCGTTGATCTGCGAAGCGGGAACCATATTGCCGGGCAGGGGCTGGCCGTTCAAGCTGTTGATGATGGCGCCCGCGCCGCTGAAGTTCCCGCTCTCCCATGCCGTGGGTGCAGTATTGGTCGAGATTAGCGTGTTGGAGTCGAGGCGTACGCCCTCGTAGTCGAAGTAGAAGAAGGTCTTGTTCTTTCCGTCGTAAATATGAGGTACCGAAACCGGACCGCCAACTGACGTACCGAAAGTGTTTGCATTGCCTTCCGGGATGACGCCGCTGATCGGGTCCGCCGAATTCAAGTCCTTTCGCTGAAAGTACCAAAAGGCGCCACCATGAAACTCGTTGGTGCCGCTTTTGCTGACGACCATGACGTCAGTCGCCTGAGAAAATTCCGCACTGTTAGCGGCGGTGTCGACGCGGAACTCGGCGATGCCTTCCACCGACGGAAAGAGATCGTGCGTGGGGCCGCCGTAACGTGGAAGCTGCGTGGATATGCCATCCAGCGAGAACGATGTCGCCGTGGGCAACTGCCCCGAGATCGTGATGTTGCCGCCGCCGTCGGACTCAACACCCGGGGCCAAAGCCGCGACTCCGATCGGGCTGGGACTGCTCGTCGCTCGAAAATTCAGCGCCAGATCGTTTATGGCGTCGCCCGACTTCGAATCCGACTGAGTCAGCTCTTCGGCGATGACAGGCGTCCCCTTCACTTCAACCAAGGTGGCCGCGGCACTGGCGACCGCCAATTGCAAATTGATCGGAATCTCTTCGCGCGCCAGCAGGTTGATGTCTTTTTGTTCGGTCCGGCTGAAACCGGGAGCGCTGGCCGCCACCGTGTAGACGCCTGGATCGAGGTTCACGAAGCGGTAGCGTCCTTCGACGCTCGTCACCAAACTGTGTGTCACGCGCGTCTGTTGATTGGTAGCCTCGACCTCCGCCCCGCGAATCGCGGCGGCCGAGGGATCCGTGACGCTGCCGTTGATGGTGCCATAAGTCGACTGAGCAAATGCCACAGTCGAGGCGGCGAAGCAAAAAGCCGCCAGACCAACCATGCGTCTCGAAATGAAATGTCTGCTGAGTTCCAACAGGAACCTCCTCAAAATGTTGTTCGGGACGGCGCGCGAACCCTAGCCACAGCGGAGTGTCCCGGTACGGAGCGCCGGCGAGTACCCGTCCTCGGCAGGATACTAAGTGACCGATTTCATCGATGTGACACTCCGTTGACGCGATTGTTACAACGAGTAAGTCTTCCATCGACACTCGTCATAAGCTAATTTGACACCGAATTGTCATCATGCGAGCCGCCACAGCAAGTTATGCTGTGCGAGATGAAGAACAAATCTGACATACAGCAGTCGTTTGGACCGGTGCAGCGGACTGAGGAGGCTATCCAAACGTGAAACTGCGAAGCGTGGTCTTCGACTGGGCAGGCACCATTGTGGACCACGGCAGCCGGGCGCCGGTCGCCGCGCTGCAGGACGCATTCGCCGGAGCGGGCCTGGCGGTTACGGTCGCCGAGGCGCGTCTGTCGATGGGAATTGCCAAGAAGGATCATATCCGTTGCATTCTGGAACTGCCGCGCGTGAGGGAAGAGTGGGAGCGGCAACGCGGAACAGCCCCGCGCGAAACGGATGTGGAGGCACTCTACGCTAAGTTCATCCCGAAGCAACTCGAGTGTTTGGGGAGCTTTGCAGGCGCAATTGCCGGCGTGCCAGCAATTTTCGAGGGACTGCGGTCGCGCGGAGTCAAGATCGGGTCCACCACCGGTTACACGCGGCCGATGCTGGAGTTCCTGGTTGACCGGGCGCGTGAACAGGGCTTCGCGCCGGATTGCGCGATCTGTCCGGGCGATGTGCCGGGCGGGGGCCGTCCCGCGCCGTGGATGTGCTATCTGAATGCGATACGGCTCGAAGTAAGTCCACTCTGGGCCACGGTGAAGATCGGCGACACTCCGAGCGACATCGCGGAAGGCTTGAATGCCGGCATGTGGACGATCGGCGTGACGCGAACCGGCAACGAAGCCGGTTTGACCGCGGAGGAATGGGAGTCGGCTACCGCCGGCGAGAGGCGGGAGGTAACTGCGGCGGCGCGGAGACGGCTGCTGGATGCTGGTGCGCACTACCTGGTGGAAAGCGCGGGCGAGTGTCTGGAAACGATCGATGAGATCGCGGGCCGGATTTCGTCGGGCGAAAGGCCATAAGACAAGTGGCGGCCAAGAGTCCGGTGCTGGACGCGCCGATGCAGGTCGAAGCAACCATTCCCGGCGGACTCGAAAAGTGGCGCGTCCTCACGGTTGCGCTGCTCGTGACTGGTTACGCGGGGTATTACCTGTGCCGCTCCAACCTTGCCGTAGTCATACCATTGCTGATCGGCGAAATGGGCCGGCGAGGCATAACGCCGGGTGACGCCAGAATCCGTCTTGGCACGATCGCGTCGTTGGGCGTGCTCGCCTATGCCGTCGGTAAGTTTCCCAGCGGATGGCTGGCGGATTTTCTCGGTGGCCGGCGCAACTTCCTGTTCGGCATGGCGGGCTCCATCCTGTTCACCGTCTTTTTTGGCTTGGCTGGCGGCATTCCCCTCTTCACGTTCGCGTGGATGGGGAATCGGCTGGTGCAATCGATGGGATGGGCCGGCGTGGTCAAGATCACGTCCCGCTGGTTCTCTTACTCTTCATACGGAACCGTGATGGGCATTGTCAGCCTGAGTTTTTTGTTTGGCGACGCGGCCTCGCGTGAGTTCATGTCGTGGCTGATCGGCGCGGGACTCGGCTGGCGGTGTGTATTCTATGTGGCGGCGGCAACCCTGGGTCTGCTGTTACTAGTCAACCTCGTTCTGTTGCGGGAAACGCCGAAACGAATCGGCTGCCCAGAGCCTCCGGCCAACCCGGCGAACCTATTCCAGTCGGCGGGCGATCGGGATGTGCCTGAGAACCTGCGCTCGCTCTTGTCGGCATTCGCTCGCAGCCGCGTGTTTTGGCTGGTGTGTTTGCTTTCCTGTGGCATCACCATACTGCGCGAGACCTTCAATCTATGGACGCCGACTTACTTCACGCAATCGGTGGGACTCACAGTGGCCGATGCCGCGCAAAAGAGCGCTCTCTTTCCGCTCTTTGGCGGAATCTCGGTGCTGGTGGCCGGCTTCCTGAGCGACCGCCTGGGCAAGGGCGGACGCGCCGCCATCATTTCCTGCGGCATGCTGCTGTCGTCGTTGGTGCTGTTGGTGCTGGCGTTCGGCAGCTTCGGAGGATCGAAGTTGGTGCCCGTCGTTCTGGTTACGTTGGTGGCCTTCGCGATGATCGGGCCATACTCCTACCTGGCGGGCGCAATCTCACTCGACTTCGGCGGGAAGCAGGGAAGCGCGACAGCGTCCGGACTGATTGACGGCGCGGGCTACCTGGGCGGAGTTTTGGCTGGAAACAGTTTCGCCAGCGTGTCGGTGACGTGGGGCTGGCGGGGCGGCTTTGCCGCGTTGTCCGCCGTGGCTTTGCTCTCGAGCGTCACCGCCGTAGCCTACTTCAACCACCAGAGGCGGGCAGCATGAGCGATAGTGCCTGGGCTGCAAAGAACGCTCGGCAGGTGCCGCATCAAGCGATGTCGATCCGCCATCCCGCTCCTGGAATCGATTCCGGGCGGCGGCGAACAAGGCAGAGACCCTTACCATGACGACTGACAAATTGCTATTCACTCCCGGGCCACTCACCACCAGCGCGACGGTGAAGGCGGCGATGTTGCGCGATGCGGGCTCGCGCGATCTCGATTTTCTGCAAACCGTGCGCGAGATTCGCCAGCGGCTGCTGGCACTCGGCGGGGCGCCGGCTTCCGGCGGCGTGGGCGATTACGAATGCGTTCTGATGCAGGGCAGCGGCACCTTCGCCATCGAATCGGTGATTTCGTCGGCGATTCCGCGCGAAGGCAAATTGCTTGTGTTGGTGAACGGAGCGTACGGACGGCGCATCGCGCAGATGGCGCGTGTCCATGGGATCGAAACCGAAACGGTGGATACGCCCGAGAACGGGAAGATTTCGCCGGAAGCCGCGGCGGAGCGCCTCGCGGCGTCGCGCGGCATCACGCACGTGGCAGTGGTCCATTGCGAGACGACGACGGGAATTCTCAATCCGATCGAAGCGATCGGCGCCGAGGTAGAGCGCGCTGGAGCGGCGTACATCGTCGATGCCATGAGCAGCTTCGGCGCCATCCCCGTGGACCTCGCCGCGGCACACATCGATTTTCTGATCTCGTCTGCGAACAAGTGCATTGAGGGCGTTCCCGGGTTCGGGTTCGTGCTGGCGCGGCGCGCCCGGGTACTCGAAGCGAAAGGCCGTGCGCGCACGCTGAGCCTGGATCTGCACGCGCAATGGGTGGGATTCGAGTCCGATGGCCAGTTCCGCTTCACTCCGCCGACGCACGTACTGTTGGCGTTCCATCAGGCGTTGCTCGAACTGGCAGCCGAGGGCGGCGTGGCGGGACGAGCGGCGCGTTACCGCGCGAATCACGCGACGCTGATGCGCGGCATGGCGGAGTTGGGGGTCGATGCGTACCTGGCGCCGGAGAATCAGAGCTACATCATCACAGCGTTCCGCTATCCGAAGCACCCGGCGTTTCGATTCGAAGAATTCTATGGGCGGCTGAGCGATTTGGGATTCATCATCTACCCTGGCAAGCTGACTGCGGAGCCCTGTTTTCGCATCGGGACCATCGGGCGATTGTCGCCGCAAGACATCGATGCGCTGGTCGCGGCGATGCGGCGGGTACTGGAGGAGATGGGAGTAACGCGCGGCGCCCACGCAGTTTCTTGAGCGGCAGCAGAGGCCGCCTTTAAATGCCCCGATAAACGCGGGTGTCTCGAACCGTCGGCGGGGCTCGCGGCCTGGCGGCTACCTCGCGGGTTTGGACTTGCCAGCAGGCTGGGCGGCACCGGCAGGCTGGGTTTCCCCGCCGCTTCCTCCGCCTCCTGGCGGCGCATCGGGCTTGTCCACAGCGCCCTTGCCGTCGCCGGCGGTGGGCATGTACTGCACAATCACCGAGATTCTGCGATTCGAAGCGTTCGTCGGGTCGTTGGGATGGCGCAGTTGGCGGTCGGCGAACCCGCGAACCTGGCCCACCTGGTCCACGCGCAAACCGTTGGCCTCCATGATCCGGCGGGCGGAGTTGGCTCGATCCGTGGAGAGTTCCCAGTTGCTGTAGGCGGCATCGCCACTATACGGTTTGGCATCGGTGTGGCCTTCAATCATGATTCCGTTGGGCAATTTACCCAACTCGCCCGCGAGTACACTCAACAGTTGGCTGCCACTTTCGGTGGGAATCGGTTTGCCGGATTCAAAAAAGACGCCGGCTTCATTCTCCAATAACTCGATGCGCAACCCGTCGGAAGTGATGGTGATTTCCACGTGGTCCTTCAGGTCGTGGAAGTTGGGTACGGCCTTCAGCGCCTCCTGGAGCTTCTCGCGCAGCTTGTTCATGTCGTCCTTGGGGATTTCGATTGAATTCCCCAAGCCGGCAGCGGCAGTTCCGGTTTGCTTACCGGGGCCGCTGGGGTTGCTAAAGTAGGCGGCAATGGCCTTCTGCACTTCCTTGTCCGCGCTCATCAGCCACAGCACGATGAACAACGCCATCAAAGCCGTGACGAAGTCCGCGTAAGCGACCTTCCAGGCGCCGCCGTGATGCCCAGCGTGCCCGGCGGCTTTCCGGCGGATGACGATAATCGGCCGGGGCTGGCCGGATTCATCGGTCTTGTCAGCCATGGTTTATGCCACCTTGCCGGCCGCCGGCTTGGCGGGGGGAGCGTTGGCGGGCGCCTTGCCAGCGTTGCGGCAGGTGGTCTCCATCTCCTTGAACGACGGGCGCACCTCGGAGGGAATTGAACGGCGCGCCAGTTCCACCGCCAGGATGGGGCTCATCCCCTTGACGAAGGCCAGCGCGGCAACGCGCAGGAAGCTGTAGTAGTTGGCCGCCGCCGCAATCTGCTTACCCATAGCCGAAGCCAGTGGGCCAAAGACGCCGTAACACAGCAGGATGCCCAGGAACGTGCCGACCAGGGCCGAGGCTACCTTATGGCCGATCTCCTCCTTGGCGCCTCCTAGCGAGCCCATCGTGATGACGACGCCCAGGACCGCCGCCACAATTCCCAGTCCCGGCAAAGCGTCGGCCATGGTGGCGAGCGCCACAACCGGCTCTTCCGCTTCACGATGGTGGACTTCCAGGTCGGCTTCCATCATGTTGTCGATATCCATCGGTTCCACGCCGCCCGAACACGCCATACGCAGCGTGTCGCAAAGAAAGGCCACCGCATGATGCGACTTCAGGAATTCTTTGTATTTGCTGAATATAGGGCTCTTCTCCGGGTTGTCCACTTCTTCTTCGATCTTGGCGGTGCCCGCCTTTCGGGCGTGGTTGTACAACTCGAAGAGCATTTTGAGATTGCTGAGGTAAAAGGCCCTGGTGTAGACTCCACCAGTGAATATTCCGGCAAGCCCTTTGCCGACGCGAATCAGCGTGGGAAGGGGATTTGCCACCACCAGGGTGCCGATCGCCGCCCCCAGGATGATGAGCAATTCGGCCGGCTGCATCAAGACTCCGAGCTTGCCATGTTCCATCGTGTAGCCAGCCACGATGGCTCCGAACACAACGACAATTCCGATGATGGGAATCATTGGATCGAATTCGGCCTGCAATGAATCTATCGGTAGAGCGGCGAATTACTTTAGACGGCGGGGCGCTTCCCGCAAATTGTCCTTGCAATTCCCGGCACTGGCCTGGAAAAATAGGGCTTTGGTGAAGACTATGCGCGTACGCGTGTTGGGCATCGTGCTGGCTGGTGGGAAAGGGACACGGCTCTACCCGTTGACCAAGGAGCGGGCCAAACCCGCCGTTCCGTTCGGAGGCAAGTACCGCATTATCGACTTTGTGCTCAGCAACTTCATCAACTCCGGGATCTACTCGATTTACGTGCTCACGCAGTTCCGCAGCCAGTCGCTGTTGCAGCACCTGAGCGAAGGCTGGCGGTTCGGCACCCTGCTGAAATCGCAGTTCATTATCCCCGTGCCGGCGCAGATGCGGTCTCCCGGCGAAACCTGGTACCAGGGAACCGCCGATGCCATCTACCAGAACATCAACCTGGTGGAGCAGGCGGACCCCGACGCAGTGGCCATCTTCGGCGGCGACCACATCTACCGGATGAACCTGAACAACATGCTCGACTATCATCTCGAGAAGGAAGCTGAAGTGACCGTGGCGGCGATCCCGGTAGATAAGAGGCACGCTATCGAGTTCGGTGTGATCGAAGCCGCTGAGGACGGCCGCATCCTGGCATTCCACGAGAAGAACCCGACCGCACCGACCATACCGGGCGACGATAAACGCGTATTCGCCTCCATGGGCAACTACATCTTCTCCACGCGCAGCCTGCTCCGCCTGCTGGCCGACGACGCTGCCGAAGAGGCCAGCAGCCACGATTTCGGCCGCGACATCCTGCCCAAGCTGGCCGGCAGCGCCAAGATCTACGCGTACGATTTCCATGGCAACCGCATTCCCGGCGAGCCGGCCGATTCCGAACCCTACTGGCGCGACGTGGGGAACATCGAGGCCTACTACGAGGCCAACATGGACCTGCGCAACGTGATCCCCGCGCTCAACCTTTATAATCCGGAGTGGCCGCTGCGCAGCGCCAGCTACTCGGACCCGCCGGCCAAGTTCACTTTCGACGATGAGAACCGCCGCGGCCAGGCCATCGACAGCATTGTCTCCGGCGGCTGCATTCTATCCGGCGGCAAGGTGCGCAACACCATCCTGTCGCGCAACGTGCGCGTGCATTCGGGCGCGGAAGTGGACGAGTGCGTGATTCTGGACAACTGCGATATCGGCCGGCGGGCCAAACTGCGGCGGGCCATTCTGGACAAGAACGTCCGCGTGCCGGACGACGCCCAAATCGGCTACGATCTGGACTACGACCGCCAGTTTCATCACGTCACCGAAAGCGGCATCGTGGTGGTAGCCGGCGAACGCACGCGAGTGAATATATCCTCGGTCGTGCTTTGACCCCTGCCGCGGGCATCCGATGGAACAACACATCCTCGCATGGATCACCGAGTACGGTTACGCGGCCATCGTCGGCCTGCTGATGTTGGGAATTGTCGGCCTGCCGGTGCCCGATGAGACGCTGCTGGCCTTTACCGGGTACCTGGTGTATCGCGGCAACTTCCGTCTGCCGTTGGCGTTCGCCGCGGCGCTCATCGGCAGCGGCTGCGGCATCACCATCAGCTATCTGCTCGGCCGCGTGTTCGGACTCAAGCTGATTCACCGTTACGGTCGCTATGTGCGCATCCGCGAAGACCACGTGGAAAAGGCCCACGCCTGGTTCCGCAAGGCCGGCCACTGGAGTCTCACCTTCGGATATTTCATTCCTGGCGTGCGCCACCTGACGGCTTACGCCGCGGGCATGAGCGCTCTGGAAGCGCCGCAATTCGCCCTCTTCGCCTATATGGGCGCGTGTCTCTGGGTGTCGGCCTTCCTCTCGCTCGGCTACTTTCTCGGCGACCGCTGGGAAGCCGTCGAGCACAACGTCCACCACTACCTGGTCTACCTGACCGTCGCCGGCGCCATCGCGCTGGCCGCCTATTTCGTTTGGCGAAAACGCCAGGCGCGAGCCAGGTAAGCGCCAGCGCTATCTCAACCTTGCGGCGAGGTCCAGTCCAGGCTGCCCCGGTGTTCGGATGCTTGACGCTCGGACAGATCTGTCCGATACTTGTTTTATGAAGGGCTCGGAATTCGAGCGGCTGGTGCGGAAGTTGGCGCGCAGCGGGAACGTCGCTTGCAGGTTTGTCGCTGACAAGGGAAAGGGAAGCCACGGGCGCCTGTACTTCGGCAACGAATTTACGACACTCAAGGATCGAAAGAAAGAGATCGGCCAGGATTTGCTGGCCAAGATGTGCAGGGATCTCAGGATCGACCCGCACGACTTATAGGAGTTGAACCCATGTCTGCCTTTACATATCCAGCGAAGTTCACGACTGGCCGCGATGGCCGCGTGTTGGTCGAGTTCGCCGATCTGCCACGCGTCTCGACCGACGGCAAAGACGACCGCGAGGCGATGGAAGAAGCCATGGACGCGGTTGGGTCCGATCTCTCGATTCGCCTGTCCCGCCGGGAGGAGATCCCGGCGCCATCGCCCGCCAAGCGCGGTCAACGGCTGGTGCCCGTGCCGCTTTGGCTGGCGCCGAAACTGGCGCTATATCTCGCGATGCGCGACGACGGGATCAACAACTCCGAACTGGCCCGCCGCCTCGGTGTCCACGAACGAGTCGTCCGCCGCATGCTCGATCCGGAGCACGCCACGAAGGCAGTGAAGATCCAAGCCGCGCTGGCAGCGCTCGGCAAGCAGATGACCGTTGAAGTCCGGGACGCGGCGTAAAGAGGCTCGGAAGCGGGGGCGGTAACGGTTCCCGGTCACCCAGCAGACTCGCTTGCCAGCCGTGACGCTAACCTCGATACTGAAGAAGGCAGGGCCGAAGAACTGAAGAAGTACGCGGTCGTTTTCGAGAAGGCGCCCAACAACTGGGCCGCCTACGTGCCGGACCTCCCTGGCGGCGTGACCACCGGCCGGACCATCGAGGAGACGCGCCGCCTGATCGCGGAGGCGGTCGAATTCCATATAGAAGGAATTCGTCTGAGGGGTGAGACCGTACCCGAGCCAGCCGCGGTGGCAGAAACGGTAGAGGTCCAGGCAGCATAAGGTGGCTGGTTTGCCTCAGACCGACAAGGGCCTCACGCAGTTTCGCGGTTTCGTAGCCTGTCCCCGGATCCCGCAAGGCTTCCCACTGATGGGGCTCGTCCATGGGGCACGAGAAGAAACGGTTCTGCCAGACGTGCCCCGTCTGGCCGCAGCGCAGATTCAGCCAACGCGCGTAATCCACGTGGGTTCGGCCCAGGCAGTTGGCCAACGCGGTTTCAGCCGGCGGAATCGCAATCACGTGGACGTGGTTACCCATCAGACAATAGCCCACCACTCGGACCGCGCAACGGCGGCTGTGGTGCGCGAGCAACTGGAGGTACAGGCTGCGGGCCCAGGTCATCGAAAAAGACGGTCTCGCGGCGGTTGCCGCGCTGCGTGACGTGATGCCAAAGGCCGGGAACCACCACACGCGCCATTCGTGCCATGATGAACTCTTGGTGTATTCAAAGCGGCAAGGGTCTCATACAGTTTCGGGGTTCCGTAGCCTGGAAGCTGTGAAACAATCAAACATTTCTCTTGAATTCTGTATCAAGGTCCGTAAACTGGATTCGTGATCAACGACGCCTCCCCTCGCTACGAACCGATCGACCGCCG
>Ga0181529_10001895_pt1 | contig 26103 bp, 28 predicted proteins | sample PEATcosm2014_Bin_36_FD_119763 | JGI IMG/M metagenome (GOLD analysis project Ga0181529, IMG submission 119763) | Peatland microbial communities from MTU Mesocosm Facility, Houghton, MI, USA - PEATcosm2014_Bin10_30_metaG | ecosystem: Environmental > Terrestrial > Soil > Wetlands > Peat | place... | reverse complement strand
CTAACGCTCTATCCGGACTAAGCCACTCGCCCACTGCTCATACCAATTGCAGGGGAATATGTATAAGTTTTGCGCGCTTCAACATCTCTCCCGCAATGGACGTAATCGAGGCAACGGAAGGAAAAACGACGTTTTTTGTCCCGGTCCAGGACAACCGGGAACAGTTCCCGCCCGGCACTGCCCCGGTCTTTTTCAACCGCCGGATGGAGCTCAACCGGGACTCAACCATTCTTCTCCTCTCGGTGCTCAAACCCTCCGACTATATCGATGCGATGGGAGCGACCGGGGTCCGGGGGCTCCGGGTCGCAAACGAGTGCGGGATCCCGGTCACGATAAACGACAAGGACCCGGAAGCGATCCCCTTAATTGAGAGAAACGTGGCCCGGTCCGGCCTTCCTATCGGGGTCACCTGCCGGGATATCAGTTCCCTCCTGTCCGAGCAATCGTTTGACGCGGTCGACCTCGATCCGTTCGGGACACCTGCCTCCTTTGTCGATGCCGGGGTCCGGGGCTGCCGGAGGTTTTTACTCGTGACAGCCACCGATACGGCACCGCTCTGCGGGGCGCATCTCCGGGCCGGGATCCGCCGGTATTTCGCCCGCCCGAAAAACACCGCGTACCATGGGGAAGTGGGGCTCCGGATTCTCCTTGGTTTTGTCGTGCGGGAAACGGTGAAATATGACCGGGGCATCGAACCGCTCTTCTGCTTTGCTCGGGAACATTTCGTCCGCTTAAATCTCAGGATCACCCGGGGCGCACAGGCCGCGGACAGGACGATTACACACATCGGTTTTGTGATGCAGTGCCCCTCCTGTGCCTATCGCGAGGAGCAGCCCGGCATGGTTCCCACCTCTGCCACCTGCCCGCACTGTAAAAAACCACTCGATCCGATCGGCCCGCTGTACCTGGGAACCCTGTTCCACGAGGAAACCCTTATGCAGATGCAGGAGCAGCTTGCCGGCTGCGAACTCGGTACAAAAAAGGAACTGGCAAAACTGCTTGCAGTCTGTCATGAGGAACTGCCTCTTTCCAGCCACTACGATTACCATCTGCTCGCCCAGTCGCTTGCCGCATCCCCGCCGCCGATTGCGACGGTCCTTGAACGGTTGCGTTCTGCCGGGTATCCTGCCAGCCGTACGCATTTCTCCGGCACCGGGGTAAAAACAGGTGCCCCGCTCCCGGTACTTCTCGATGCAATCCGCCCTTCCGGCAGTACCGGGAAAAAACCGGACTAAAAAGAGCCCTTGTGTCTTGGGACCCACGCAAGGATGATACCCGTATTAACACGGCACGGGAACCCGTTTATTTACGGCAACCCGAAACGATCCCAGGGGTACGGCAATTTCAAACCGCACACCCCTGCCCTCCTCACCGTTTTCCGTTATAGTAAACCCGGTGATCGCCAGGATCTCGCGGATCAAAAAAAGACCGTACCCGTGGCTCTTTCCCTTGCTGCGCTGGAATATGGCGGGGCGGGCGGATGCATGAATGCCCAAACCGTTATCCTCGTACACGATCTTCAGGGACTCACCATTACTGTGGCATGTCAATTTCACCGAGGTAATATGCCCGCCATGCCGCAGCGAATTATCGAGGAGATTAAAAAATACCTTCCCGGCCATGGGGTCGGCAAGGATTTCGGTCGCGGAACATTCCGGCCCGATGGTGATATCAAAATCCCGTGCGTGAACCTCCTGCCGGGCGCGTGCCATAAGCTCGCCGACATTCTGCCAGACCGGGGCAATGATGCCAAGCTCCTGGTAGTCCTTGCTAAACCGGTTAATCCGCTGGATCGTCGTAGCTGCCCCGTGTATCCGTTGCGCGATCTCATGCGGCGGCAGGGGGGGCTTCTCATCTTCAAGAAACGAGAGGTACCCGAAAATCACGGTCAGCTGGTTGTCGATATCGTGCCGGGTGATGCTGCTGAGTATCTCCAGTTTCGCCTGGGCAACGACCAGCGCGTCCTCTGCGCATCTCCACGTGCTGATATCCCCGACGATTCCCAGAATGTATATTTTCCCGTCTGTGTCAGTGAACGGGCGGGAAACCGCCCGGACATGATGGACTTCCCCTTTCGTATCTACGGTACGGTAATCCGAAGGGAATGACTTCCCTTTTTTAATCTCCTCAAACTTGCTGCACAGCCGGCCTGCATCATCGGGCACTACCAGACTGGTCATCGCACGCCCGACCATCTCTTCAGGCAGCAGTCCCAGGATCTCAAAGCAGCCGGGGCTGACATAGACGAATTTCCCGTTCTCATCGAGGACAAAGACCACGTGGTTGAGGGCTTCCAGAAGTATGCGGTATCGCTGTCCGTCCCCGTTCCGGTTAAAATCAGCCTCCATCATCACGTCCCCGGGTGTTTATCCGATGCCATACCGCCGGAAGACCGTCGTTTTTAACGGTCCTCCACGTTCGCTCCGGTAGGACGGTATATGTTTCAGTACAAAATATTCGTTTTGATATAATATCCGGTTAAAAGACACGGGAAAATATAAGGGTACACCAATCCGGGTGCAGACACCTGGGGGATAATACCCCGTTCAGGCCTGTTGACAGGGCGCTAGTGTTCGATGATGATGGTAAGGATGTCCCCATCGAGAAGCGTATGCGCCAGGCCGACCCTCTGGCCGCCGTGCTTCACGGATTTTCCCCAGACCCGGGCATACCTGAACCGGCGCACGAAGTCCCGGTGGAGTTTGATACAGACCGTTTCGACCGTGCTCCCGGTCCTGACGATCAGCGGTACTTCGAGATCGGCCTCGCCGTTCTGGGGCTTTAAGTAGACCCGCATGAACCCGAGGCTGTCATAGATTGCGTCCTTGAACTCCTCCATGTGGTAACCGGAATGGGCGGAGATCATGAGCGGCTCGACGTCGAACCTCTTCTTGATATCATGCTCGATCTCAAGGTAGGCCTCCTTATCGATGAGGTCAACCTTGTTGACTGCAATGAACGCCGGGACGTAGACGCGGTTTCCCTGCACCGCATCGATAAAATCTTCCTGCGTCGCGTTCCCGCGTATCAGCACTTCCGCGTTCATCATCTTGCTCTCGGAGAGGATCGACCGGACGTCCTCGATGTCAAGGTCAAGCGCCCCGACCGCCGAGAGCCGGATGCCACCCACCGAGGACTTCTTGATGGTGATATCAGGTTTCGGGACGTTGATACGGATGCCCGCGTCGTAGAGTTCCTTGATGAGGACGTTCACGTGCTTGCCGTTGAAGACGTCCACGAGAATGATGATGATGTCGGCGCTCCGCACGACGCCGATGACTTCCTTGCCCCGGCCCTTGCCCATGGCTGCGCCAGCGATAAGTCCCGGGATATCGAGTAGCTGGATCTTCGCACCCTTGTGTTCGAGCGCGCCGGGCACCACGGTGAGGGTGGTAAACGCGTACGCAGCGACTGCGCTCTCGGTACCGGTGAGCTTGTTGAGGAGCGTGCTTTTACCGGTCGACGGGAACCCGACGAGCACGGCGGTCGCGTCGCCTGACTTCTTGACGGAGTAGCCTTCCCCGCCACCGCCCGACTTCATCGCACGGAAGACCGCTTCGTCGCGGAGTTTGGCCATCTTTGCCTTGATCCGCCCGATATGCTTGGAAGTAGCCTTGTTGTAAGGAGTCTTTGTCAGCTCTGCTTCCAGCTCGGCTATCTGCTCTTCAAGACTACCAGCCATTTCTCATATTAATCGACGCAGGTTCGGGATATAGTTATTTATGGGGATTCTATCGATCCTGCTCGAAACAACCGTAAAATCCCCGGATCGAAAAAATCCCCTGCTCTGACGGCTCCGGCTGCTTTGCCCGGAAGAGTTCACGTGCTGTTTTCTCCGCTCGCGCCTTCACCTGACCGGCGGGGGTACTGCTGACAAACTTTAAGTACGTCCATCGCCCATGTTATCAGGCAATTACGCTGCTATAGTGTAGACCGGCCAATCATGCGAGCCTCTCACGCTCGCGACAGGGGTTCGAATCCCCTTAGCAGCATCTTGTTTTGCGAGAGTTTGATTCTCTAACTTCAATTTTCAAAGAGCGCAAGTCGGAAAGTCTCATTCGCAACACTCCTACACCGATGATTCAATTCTCTCATTCTCTTTTACTTCGTCCCAAAGAACATAGAGATTAAAGACAACGGAAATGAGAAAGAGTGCCGGAATAGCAATTACGGTACCCATATCGTGGGGGTTCACTGGCCACATGGCCAATGGGGGGAGGGGGTGCCCCCACCTTCCCGGACAAAGGGGGAGGGGGGTGATCCCCCTGCTCAGGCACAACAGGGTGGGGGATACCCCCCACTCCCCCTCCCTCCTTTGCCGCACCCTTCATATCGGTTCCGTCGGGAATTCCACGCGAAATACAAGATGAAATGCTGGAAGCGCGGATGGGGGTACCCCCACCTTCCCGGACAAAGGGGGAGGGGGGTGATCCCCTGATCAGGCACAACAGGGTGGGGGGATACCCCCCACCCCCCTCCCCCCATGCCGGGTTTTCCGGAGCACGAGACCTCTCTAGTACCCGCAATCTTCTAAAAAAATTTTCAGAATTCCTAAAAAAGAGGGATCAGGCCCCGGCCGGTGCCTGATCAGTCACGTTCCCCGTAGTATTGCCGGCCATCGATGTCGCCACGGATGCCGGAATAGTTGCCACAACATCAAGGTTCCCGTTGGGGAGCGTTGTCGAATCGGTCTTTACCAGGGTTCCATCCTTATAGATCTTGACGGTCAGTTGGTCTCCCGAGCCATCGTTTTTCTGGATGGAGGCAGTAACAAGACCGTCATTTGCTGCCGGTATCCGGTAGAAGTGATCACCGGTGTTTGGCATCACCTGCTGGCTGCCGGCCACCATCTGCTGGTTACCGGGTGTTCCTACGGTTCCTGAATAGTACTGATCATAGATGATCTCCACCCAGATCCCTGAAGGAGGCACGACCGGGAGTGTTGGAGTCGGCAGGGGTGTCTCGACCGCTGTCGGCAGGGGTGTCGGGATGGTCGTTGGCTCATTTGTGGGGGCCGCGTGCAGGAAAGTACCGGCAGGGTTCTGCATATTTTTCATGACAAGTAATCCTCCCACTGCGATGACCATGATCACGATGACTGCCACGGTAAAAGTTTTTGAGGGCTTACGTTCCGGGACGGCAGGATCCTTTGGCGCGGGAGAACCTGCCGGGCCCGGTGCAGTATCTTCATGTTCCGGCTCGTTTATAAGATCAAGAACGATTTTTTTGGCTTTCCTGGCATTATCGTAACCGGGATGAAGAGATAAGGCCTTGTTTATGGACTTGAGAGCTTCCTGGTATTGTTCAGTCTGGATCAACGCTAACCCGCGATTATTCCATATTTCGGCCACGGTTGGATCCATGGCGATGGCTTTATCAAATGCGGCTATGGCACGCCGGTAATCCTCTTTTTCGTAAAGAGTTACGCCTTCACTGAACCACTTCTGGGCCTCATCCATGATGTATAAAAAACACTTATAGAATATACGGGTTCCCAACAATGACTGACAACCGCACCGGAAAATACGTGACGGTCAAGCAACAGTTTCATTACTCTCCTCTGAAATAACACAATATATGACTCAAGAAGAGACTGCTGTCTCGCTGAAGATTCCAACCGATCTGGTTGAAAAGCTGGATGATATTGCAAAACAGAAGTCCCTGAACCGTGACGATATTATTATCGATGCATGTGCCTATTATTGCCAGTTCTATGACATGAACAGCGAACGCCTCCCGGAAACGATGCGTAATGTATTTTTCAACCTCGCCCGTCATGATGATGAGTTCCGTACTCTCCTGCGGCAGGTGTTGCACAATGACCCGACCACGGAGTCCAATAACAACAAATAATCTTATCCTCCCACGTTCACACGGCTTGCCGGATCACCCATTCTGAATTGATATCGACCCGGGAACATTCCCGCAGGGATCGGACGCATGTCTGAAACGGAAAAAATGGCATCCGGCCACGACATTCCGAAACGATATTTTCTGACACGGTTCCGGGTAACCGGGGTGGACGGGAATCCGGCTCTTCTTTCACGACCCCAATTTCCTCATTTTTTACGCGTATCACGAACGTTCTCACTCCCGTTGATCTCTCCGGATCCGAACGGCCCTGCTTTGGCAGAATACAGCAGGCAGGCCAGATCCAGCTCCCTGTTTTTGCGTTCTTTGCTGCTCCGGATTCCGTGTATGCACCGGGCAATTCAGCGTTTTTTGCCTAGTTCCATCGAGAAAACAGATGGAGTACCCGGCAATTTACCCGGAGATTTCCCGGCAATGGTGCTCATTTCACCACAATTCAGATCATAATATTTATATCAGACAAAAGGGAATGATAGATTTATACAGTGTCATATCCGGCAGTGGATATGTTAAATGGAGTGATTTTAAATGGCATTTACCAGAAAAAATGAAGATGCAGTATCACCGGTCATCGGCGTCATCCTGATGGTCGCCATCACCGTGATCCTCGCAGCGGTTATCGCTGCATTCGTGTTCGGCATGGCAGGAAACATCCAGAAGACCAAAGTGGTTGCGGCGACTGAGTCCCGTACCAACGCATCATTTGTTATCGTCACCTATCAGGGTGGACAGGATGCTGGAACACTGCAGGCAATAGGATTCACTGTAGATGGAAACAACGTGACACCGGTAGCGGGTACTGGGATTTCAGTAAGTGCAAATCAAATATACCCAAGCGCCGGTTCAATCCTTCCTGTGGGTGCAGCCGCAACAATTCCTGCTGCAAACCCGGGGAAGAACCATGTTGTTGGTGTCGGGACATTTACCGATGGGTCAACTCAGGTTCTTGTTGATACCACCCTCTAATCTTTTTTTATCCAGTAATTGTTCCCCTTTGGGTTGTGTAGTTTTTTCTCATCAAATCGATGAGATTTCTGATGAGTGCGTAATTTATTTAATAATTTGGCATCAGGAATTATCAACAAACAATAGTTAATTTATAAGCTCTGACCAAAACAAACTTGAAGTACTCATGAGCATATTGTAAATGGGGCAGATATTGAGATTGTTCAGACCATTCAGTGACGGCAGGGTCTGAACCAAAATGTCAACCACGGGTGAGGTTTGTTTTAGTTCCTGCTAGGTCTTCCCTCGGGGAAGTTCCTGCCCGTTTGCAGTTATCCTGCAAGCAAGGGAATAAACCCGTATCGCAAAGTGCTAGGTGGGAAGGTGATCGAGAACCGGTACTTCCCTCAACCAGAGATGGTAAAAAATCCCTGATCCATGGTTCAGGAGAAATCCTTTGAAACCACTCGCCACTTTTTGGCTCTCCGGCGCCATCTGTTTTTCACCCCTGCCCGTATATTACGTTTTTGCATGTTTGGCACAGATTCAATGTTCCATATAGTTTACATATTGTCACAACTTCCGGATAAACCTGCAAAATTTACAGATATTCAGATAATAATAACTATATAGTGAAAACGGGAAATAATCTAATTATACAGTGTCATATCCTGAAGTGGATATGTTAAATGGAGTGAATTTGAATGGCATTTACCAGAAAAAATGAAGATGCAGTATCACCGGTCATCGGTGTTATCCTGATGGTCGCCATCACCGTGATTCTCGCAGCGGTTATCGCTGCATTCGTGTTCGGTATGGCAGGAAACATCCAGAAGACCAAGGTGGTTGCGGCAACGGAGAAACGTACCAACGCGTCATTTGTTATCGTCACCTATCAGGGTGGACAGGATGCTGGAACACTGCAGGCAATAGGATTTACGGTAGATGGAAACAACGTGACACCGGTAGCGGGTACTGGGATTTCAGTAAGTGCAAATCAAATATACCCAAGCACCGGTTCAATCCTTCCTGTGGGTGCATCCGCAACAATTCCTGCTGCAAACCCGGGGAAGAACCATGTTGTTGGTGTCGGGACATTTACCGATGGGTCAACTCAGGTTCTTGTTGATACCACCCTCTAATCTTTTTAATTCTCACCATCGTTTGCCGTTTTTTTTGTTTGTTCGTCTCGTCGTTCCCTAGCGTGCCTCATGCATACGTCATATTCATGTGCTTAAGATGATACAGAGATTACGGGAGCCATGCCAACCCCTGCTGCAAACCTCCCCGGACAAATAATTATCCGCCCGGTCTGCAATAATAAAAAGCAACAGCTGCGTGCTCTGCCAAAGGGCACCAGTACAATGGTGTAACATCTTATGGCATATACGAGTAAAAACGAAGATGCAGTCTCCGAGGTCGTCAGTGTCATCCTGCTGGTCGCTGTAACGGTGATCCTTGCGGCAGTCATCGCCGCGTTCGTGATGGGCATGGCGGGCAATCTCCAGAATGGCAAGATCGTCGGGGCGACCATCAACCGGGTGAACGGATCGTACGTGACCGTGACGTTTATCGGGGGCCAGAATGCAGGATCGGTCCTCGGGATCAACTGGACGGTCAACGGTGCGGCACCGGCAACCTATATCGGGGGATCCAGCGTGACTGCCGGGGTACAGGATCATCCGGCAAGCGGGGGGATCCTCTCTGTCGGTGCGAACGCTCTGCTTTCCGCAACCAATTCCGGCAAGGACCGCGTGATCGGCGTCGCCGCGTTCTCTGACGGATCAAACCTGGTTATCCTTGACAAAACCATCTGATCTTTTTTTATTGTTGTCAGTTCGTTTCGGGGTAGAGCCTCGTACAAAAACGGCGTGGGCCAGTGGTCATGAGGATCGTTGTAAGAATATGCGGACGAGATCTTGAAGCGTCCGGACATGTGCCGGGTCGGCGGCTGAACTTTTTGAAAAGATCTTGGTGCAGGTGCCGGATGTTCCAGAAAAAGTTTACGAACGTTTTTGAACATTTAAAAAAAAGTGCGGATCGCGAACCGACAATTCCGGAAAATGTCCGACAAGGTGGCTGAACATTTCTAAACAACACATTGTATACTGTGACTTTTTCACTTGTGGGTTTTTTGGGATTGTTTGAACCTTTTTTGTCTATCTTTATATACCTCATTTTAAAGTTTCGTGACGCCTAAATTTGTTATAAATCTTATTGCTTTTTGCTTACTGGTTTAGGACGGGCGCGGGGGGCGGGCCGGAGGCCCGCCCTCGCCCGCGCATATACGATTTATTATGCACCATTTCTGTAAGAAATGAATGAGTGCCATAGAGTGCCCAAAAATTTTGCTTCGCTGGTTTCAAGGGTCAAATAATGCGTTGTTTGTGTGGGTCTGGTGCTGACATCCATCTTTGAAGAGAATTGAGGCTCTAGACCCTTCTATGATCAAAATAAGGCCATTCCAGATAACTCATAACCCTCAAATCTTCAATCTCACAAACAACCGTCAAACTCGTAACTCATGGTCAAACTCGTAACTCACCCGTCAAAACGTCGAATAACCTTCATTTCTATTTCAACCAGGAACGAAAAAAGGACAAGAAAAAACGGTTGCTCCCCCGCGATAAAGAAGGGATGCTTGTCCATCCCTTCGACTTGTGGGGGCGGGGGGGAGTTCCCTCGTAAATCAGATTTGGATAATCTTTGTTCCGTCGGGTTCAAGGTAGATATTTTTCTTAATTGATTCGTCGTCAATTATACATTTGATTAATTCTTCTCTTTCGTCGTTTGGAAGTCGGTCAATAAGGGCTTGTGTAATTTCCTTAAGGGAGAGTGATAATTTTGCCCATTCCTGAATTTGTTGTTTCATCTGGATTTTCTCTTTAATTAAATCCTCAATAATCTCGCTATGATTCTGCATTTTGGCTTTAAATTCTGTTTCGATTTCCTGTAATTCTTTCGGGGCTTGGATTGTCAATAAATGCTGACCTTTGAGATATTCCTCTGCTAATTGTTTCTTCGTGTATCGTCGGTAAGCATCAGTCAGGTATCCGCTATGACCTGCGAGAGTTTCCGGTATTTCTTTCGACACAATTAACGCTAATTGACTGATGAAAAATTTTCTTAATTGGTGATAATGTAATTGAATACGGTTTGTCGTCTTATCGTGTGTTAAAAGACCTGCCTTCACAAGTGCATTATTCCAGAGCATACTGGCGTTCTGATCACTAAAGGGGAATAATCTCCCGTCGTCCTCTCCTGATTTTAGATTGCCTCTTCCACTCTTTACGAGTCCGTTATTTTTGTTTGCTGCTCCCCTGATGTAATCCGCTCGAACCTTTAACCATTCATTCACGGCTTGCTTGGCTTCTTCTGACATGAAGGTGATACGATTATCCCCGTTCTTGGAGTTCTCTCCTCGTATTGTGATAACGGCTGGCTTCGCCTTAAAATCAATATCATCTAGGGGTAACGATAGTGCCTCGTTAATTCTCATTCCTGATGATGCGAGAACCAAAATAAGGGCCTTTCCTTTGACATCAACGTGTTGTAAAATCGTCCTGATAGTCTCGGTATCCATGTCCTTTTCTATGCTTTGGACATGCCCTTTAGGAAGTCTCCGTCGGATGAATTTTTCATCTTTTGTCGATAGTTCCCTGTCGTAATAATTGAAAAATCCGTTTACACAATTGAAAGTTTGACGGGCTGATAGGGGAGAACGTGCATGTAACGATACTGCAAATTTTGTTAAATCATCGGGGTAATCTCGCTTTTCTTTGAGGTATTTATCCACCAGTTTTTCATATGTTGTTTTTTCCTCGTCGGTGGCACAACGTTTCTCCCGTTGTTTTCCATAGATAAAATCCATGAACGTATAGACGGCGGCTGCATATCCTTGTGCCGTGTCCTCATTTGTGTAGTTCTTTTGGTACTCGGCAATTTTTCCCATATGCTCATGTGGGACCTTGGGGATATTATTCTTTTTTATGATTATCACAGTTTACAATGTATAATTTCTAAAAAAGTCCGGAAGCGTTGGTGAAGATTTTAAAAAAAATCGGATCGCGGGATTGATAATTTCGGGAAAAAACATCATTTGTCCGAACATTTACCCCTTTTTCAGCCTCTGTCGTAAATCGGAGCTCATATACCCTGGCATTTTAAAAAATAAGCCCATTTTGAGCCCCATATAATGCCCTTTACAGCCCCGTATTCGCGTTCTGGCGGCCTTTGTTTTTCGGATCGTAAAAGTGCCCATCAGGTATGAGATTTGCCATTACAACCGCATTATCGAGTCCGTTTTAATTTGTCCGTTTGCCAAAATAACCTCGTATTATCGACTTTTCCAAACGGGGCTCGATAAGGGCTCCGTTTGGAGGGGGCATCATCCCATCGGAGCCCGTAAAGGGCCCGGATTGGGTCAGATCCAATGAAGGGTGATCAGAGTAAATTGAGTGGGATGGCAGGCATGCGGGATAATCCAGCACGAGAGGGATTCCACGCTACGTTTTTACTTGCGATTGATGAATGGATCACGTTATCGGTGTCACTGTGTTCATGGATGGATCGAAACAGATCATCCTTGACAAGAGATTCTGATTTTTTTATCTCTTTGAAATTTTTCCCAGCCCACGTGACCCAATGGAAGCCCATATAACACACTTGCAAAGATCCATCAACATATCAAAACCGGAGTATTCCAGAGCAGGAAATTAGACACGGTGTGTGAGTCGATAGGTACGGAATCCCGGGCTCTCATGCAATCAACATCATTTTACGTATGCCCTCGGATCGCCGCTTATCTCATGGGTACCCAGATGGAAGGTTATCTTGCTCTGGCCAAAATAATTCCAGAGAAATGCGATAAGGATGGCGATGATCTTTCCGATGAGGTAGCTGATAGAGAAGATCTCGACTGCGAGATAAAGAATCCCCAGTGTCAGGGCCAGGCTGCTCATGGAGATCAGCGCAAAGAAAAAAAACTGGCGGAGATAATGCCGATCTGTATCCCGGAAAGTGAGGTATTTGTTCAGGAAAAAACTGGCAACCATCCCGCAGGTATACGAGACGGTCGCAGACCAGATATACCAGATGCCAAAATATTCGGTAAAAAAATACAGGAGACCCACATCGATCAGGGTAGAGACCACACCGATAAGAAAAAAACCGAGAATCTTTTCCCGGCCAACAATGGCCGGGATTTTACTCCAGGTCCCGTATTCATTCATACAGTTCATAAACAATGAGTTACCCGGAGCCTGCTGCCCCGGCACAGTCATACAGGGATCCGGAGGTCTGGCTCCCTGCCCCTGCAATGCCGGTTGTGTTCATTCCGGTTTCGTTCCCTGATGACAGGTCCACTGCCGTGCAGTGGGAACTCACCCAGCTGAAGATCCCGCTGTTCCCCGCGTTCATCCCCCCGCCTACACCCGCTGAACCACTGGTGAGGAAGTACCGGACTTTGCCCTCCTGGATCAGGGTTTCAAGGGAGGTTATGTTCAGGATCCGGTCGCTGCCCGAGAATCCCCCGATGGACATGACCGGTTTTCCCGTCTCGATAATCAGGTTCGCACCGGCCTGGCTGCTGGGAACGGCGAGGATCCAGGTCTCATTTGTAGTGTGGGAGAGCAGGTAATCCACGAGCCGGGTGTCCGATGTATTTCCCGTACCCGACAGGGCCTCGGAACCCCGGCCGTATGCATAGACTGATGCATAACTGGCATTCCCCGCACCGGAGAGTCGTTCCCGGCCCGAAAGATCCTGCGCAAAACGACCCGCATTGGTGCCCGGAATATTTCCTGTTCCAAGCCCCCGGTCTGTTCCGTACCCCGACCCCCCGCCGATTCGGGCTGCCGGGGGGCCCGCGACTCCCTGAGTGCTCCCGTACATCTGGGGCGTGCAGGACCACACGAAAGGGGCGACAAAGAGGAGCCCGAGGGCGATGACTACGAGGCATTTCTGACAGGTGCGTGAAACCGCATTTTTTCGTATCCGCAGGTATGCAAGAATTCCTGCGCATCCGATCGTCCCGAACAGGACAAACGGGATCAGGAGACCGGACCATGCGGCGTCATACGAAAGGAAGAGGGCCTGGAGAAGCCCGGTGATGAGCACCGCCCCGATAAGGATCCAGCCCTTCCAGCCTTCGGTGAGATACTCCCGGTACATCGCGACGGCCCCGATACCGACGAGGGCGGCAAGCGGGGGTGCGATGGTCGCGATATAGTAGGTATGCCCAAACGCGGTCGTAAAACTAAAAAACAGCAGGCCGGGTACAAGCCAAAACAGCATCGCGAGGAGGGTAAGCCCCCGTTCGCCGGAGCTCCCAATGTCCTCAAACCCCTTGAGGGTAAGTGATGCCGGTCTCCGCACCCAGGCAAGGAGCCCGATAAGCGCAAGGGGGAGGAGCCAGGAGAACTGGCCGGCAAGCGTTTCCCCGAAGAAACGGGTGATGCCCGGCGTTCCCTCTCCGTTTGCCATGCCGCCGGCTGCACCGCCCTGGGCAGCACCCGCATCTTCATAGGGGTTCACACCGACAGCCCTCGCACCGCTTCCCGTTTGCGGCTCATCCTCCCGGATGGCACCGGTTCTCTGATCCCTGGCACCATCGGCCATGCCGGGCATCCCGCGGTTTTCCAGTCCCAGTCGCTCGAGGCCGTTGTAGTTGATGATGAGACCAAGGACCGTGTTGTCCCCGCTCCCGCCGATATAGGGACGCTCGTTTGCCGGAACCATATCGACCGCGACCGCCCATGAGAGAGAGACCGCAAGGAGAACGAGGACGGCAATGCCGAGGTGGAGCGCACGCTTCCTGAACGAAAAGTCAGTTGTGCCAAGGAAATAGACCACGAGAACGGCGGGGACCACGACAAATGCCTGGATCATCTTGATATTGAACCCGATCCCGATGAGGCAGACCGAGACAAGAAGCCACGGCAGGGATCGGTCCCGTGTTGCCCTGAGGACGGCCCAGACCGCCAGAAGAAGGACAAAGATGAGCTGGGTGTCCATGGTGCCGTTCCGGGAGACTGCGACAAGGATAGGAGTGACGGCAAGAGCTAAGGCTGCGACAAGGCCTGCCGGTTTTCCGAACGGCCGGGCGACAATGAAATAGATGAGGGCGACCGAGCCGATCCCCGCAAGGGCCTGCGGAAGGACGAGGACCCAGCCTTTAAAACCAAGTACTGCGGCAAATGCAGCCTGGACCCAGAGGCCAACCGGAGGTTTGTCCACAGTCACAAAGCCAGCAGGATCAAAGGAGTTAAAGAAGCCGGCGGCCGGGTTGACGAGCGTGCTCTTTACCGCGGCGGCATAAAAGGTATTCGTGAATCCCTGGTTCCAGATGTTCCAGATATTCAGGAACGCGGATACGACCAGTATGCCGGCAAGAAGGATCTCTGCCTTGTATTTCAGGATAAAGTCCCGGTTGATCAGATCAATCACCTGGTAACGCGACAGGACACTGGCTCAAGCCCATGCTGCCGGGGTACATGTTGTCATGTTTATGGGACATATTGTAATATATGTTTTACCCGAGTTCTGGTAAAGCTGACTATCCAGTGTTGTATCCGGTGTCCACAGGACAACCAGATTCTCTGGCGGTCACATCACCCCTCGCCGGCATTCCTGTGGATCATTATCATTATCCTCCTGCGCACCTGCTCCCGGCAAAAAACGAAAAAATGCGATTATGCGGTTTTTTCTGACAGGGCCGGATAAAAGATGTAACTATACTGGTACGACCAAAACCCGCAAAGATACCCTTAAGACCCTCACTTGCGAACCTAAAGTCCGGTGAATCATATGGCCAAGGTAACAGTCGGCCCGATGCCGTACATGAGTGTCATGCCCGCCGTGATCGTGGGTGCGAACGTGAAAGGAAAACCGAACTACATGACCGCTGCGTGGGCCACGGTCGCCTGTATGGCGCCCCCGATGGTCTGCGTAGCGCTCAACAAGATGCGGTATACCGTAAAGGGCATCGAAGAGAACAAGACCTTTTCCCTGAATGTGCCGTCGGTTCAGCAGGTTGTTGAGACCGATCACTGCGGCCTTGTCTCCGGTACGCAGACGGACAAGTCAAAAGTCTTCCGCTCGACCTATGGCAAACTGAAGACCGCCCCCCTTGCGGAGGAGTGTCCGGTCAACATCGAGTGCAGGCTGTTCAAATCCGTTGACTGCGGGAGCCACCTGCTGTATATCGGAGAGGTCGTGGAGATCCATGCCGATGCTTCCTGCCTGACCGACGGGAAACCGGATATCGCAAAGATCAAACCGATCGTCTACGCCCAGGCTGCTTATTTCGGTGTGGGTAAGCAGGTTGAGAAAGCGTTCTCGGCCGGGAAAAAGTATCCGGTAAAGTAATGCCGGGTGTTTTTCCGGAAAAAATCTTTTTTATCATCGAATCTGCATGATCACAGCCGCACCGGCTCTTTACGACTGCCCGTTAAAAGGGGGACGCGATAAATGTCGGTGGCTCAACAAAAGACGGTGCAACATCTGCGGTGCCTCGCAGGCATCAGCAGTTGACGTGCAGAACAGCGACAAAAGGCCGGCTCTCTTCTGCGATCATATCGAGAATTTCCGGTGTCGGCCGGATCACTGCATCATACCCTCCTACCAGGTCCCGGGCATCCGGCGTAAGGGGAAGATCGCCATACTGACCCGTCCCGACGTAGACAATTTCCGGGCGTTCCCCGGTAAGAAAACCGAGCTCGGCCCCGGAAAGAGGCGTATGCCCATAGGTCACCTTGAACTTTTTTGAGGGCTTTTTCTGCCGCTTTGTCACGCTCCCGTCTGTGTGGATAATCACGTCATGGTCATAGCGCACCCGGTCGATCTCCACCCAGCCGTTTTTTGTCTTCATCGCGGCATCCTGTCCATGAGGGAGTCTGTTATGCCATGACTTGAGATTATCCGATGTACACCCCAATAGGACTCCGTAGCAACCTGCACATGACAGGAGCCCTCCAGCACATACAATAGTAACCCGAAAACAGGTGCAGCAAAAAACAGGGGATACTATCTCTTTATCGGATCCTCACCGTAAGACCGTCAGATCTGCCGGTTATTTCCCGACCTGCCGGTACCGCAGCGAGCTGATCCACCCGAAGATCCCCTTTGATCTCCGCGCCGGGAACACGCCTTCGGCGACCGATTTCACTTCCTCGACAGAATAGAACGCTTTCGGGTGGTACTCCTTGATGATACCGACCACATGGGCGAGGTCCTTTCGCTTGATGATCGTAAAGACCATCTTCACCGGGCCGGTACCCCCTTCGCCATCGATGCTCGTGACGCCGTAGTCATGGGCCCGGAGGTACTGCATCAGGGCCGTGGGATCTTCCTTGGTGATGATCCGTACGCTGGTAAGGCCAAGCGAGAGTTTTTCCTCGATTGCCATCCCGACAAAGGTCCCGGTCGCAAAACCGGCCCCATAGGCGATGTAACAGACAGCGTTTGTCAGGTTGTTCATGACCTGACCGATAGCGACGAGCCAGATAATCACTTCAAAAAAACCGATGAACGATGGGAGATACTTTATCCCCTTCGACATGAAGATAACCCGGATCGTGTCCAGACTCATATCGCAGATACGCGCACAAAAGATCAGGAGAGGTACAATAACAAAGGTGAAGATTTCAGGTGAAATAATCGATGCACTCATGATTGCCACCATCCCGTTTTTACGGATTTTTCGGTTTGTGTACTCGGATGCCTGATATTATAGTCCTTATCCGGCATCAATGATTTCCCCCGGCTCTCTCATAGTTTCCCGTACCATGCCGGTTGTAGGCCGGCACTACCTGGTGCAGCAGGAAATAAAACCTGATCGGAAACAAAAGTCACGGATGCAATCAACACTTTTTTAAGGACAGAGACAGTAAAAAGACCACACAGTGAACAGTACGGCAGATGAATGACCGATGCTCCCCAACCATGCATACCTGTCCCTTGTAATTCCTCCGCAGGATCGTATCCTGCTTGCAATAGCCCTTCTGTTTATTGCCGCCGTACTTGCCTATTTTCTGGTAAAAGCCCTGCTCTTTTCTGCGGAGCGGGAATCCGGCCTGTAGATCAGGTCTGACGGAAGGCAGCCCGGAAAAAGAGGGTACCACGAGAGGTCTGTCCACACTTATGTGAGGTAATCCCGGAGTTTATGCGCAAGGGCCATTTTTCTCCGGATCGTATCTTCCTTTTCAGTCCTGATTTGTTCGATAATTCCAGCAATGGGCTGTGACAGTCTGACGACGTTCTGTGGCCGGCCGATCGAATCTGACCGTTCAAGCCTGCTTGTGATCCAGCCCTGCTCTCTGAGGTACTGCATCGCAATGCTGACTTCCGGCTGGCGGAGATCGGCTCCCCTCTCGATATCACGGGAGGTAGCTTCGGGTGTATTCCCCAGAAATACCAGTACTTTTGATACGGTACGGGGAACCCCTATCCCGATCAGGATACGGGTTAACTCATCTTCTTTCTCGGTAAAATACTGTACCTTCCTTCCCGTCAGGTTCTCCCTCTCCTCTGGCCAATATGTAATTCAGACTGTACATTTAGGGTACTATAATGATTGCGATGACAGGATTGTGATGATACCGTGCCTGTTTTTTTACAGGGGGTTAAACCATGCGGATAATCTTAACCTGGATCTTGTCACCCATTTTTTTTATTTCCACGTTGATCTGCTTTTCATTATACGAGATTTTATGTACGCCATATTTACCAGATGCAATAATTCTCTGGAGTTTTACCATATCCGACCGGGGCATCCGCCGGAAATCATCATCTACAAAAACGACAGTTGCCATGAGTTCTCCCTGCATGCATCCCATAAACAGGGATACATGGAATACCAACCATTTCACCGGGAAATGTATCAACTTTCTTGAAGGGATCTTTTCCGGGCGTTTAAAGGTCTTTTTTCAACCCGGTTTGTGGATTTAACGCGTATCTGCGATTTTTTATGAGGAAAGATTAAATATCGTATCCCTTCATATCCCTATATGATTTACTATGAGCAGGGAGAAGATTAAGGTTCCAGGTAACGTGTATGAAGAGCTGGTCGCTCTTGAGCGTGAGATCCATTTCACGCTGGACACCCAGGATACCGTGCGCCGGGCGGAAGACCGGGGGTATATGGCAGCGGCAAACTGGATCCGGCAGAACGAGAATGCATATAAGGTCGGCTTCTCGTGGGGATTTGAACCCGAGGCTGCTGAATCGCACAGTATGATCCGGGACGTTCCCGAACGGGAGGAACCGGCCCAGCGGAGGACTGTCTCCCACCCGCCACCCATTCAGGCCAGCCGGCCCCAGCCCCAGCCAAGCCGGTCTCCCATACGGAAATCTTCATCCAGCTCCGGCAGTGGGAATGGCATTATTGCAGGGATCAAAAACTGGATCAATAAATATTTTTGATCTTCACTCTCCATTTTTAGCGGGAACCGGTACACCGGGAAATACTTTTATCTAGGAAGTTACGATTTTTATGGCACGCGAACTCAGCGAAAAGGATATTGCAATCCTAAAAAAACTCGCACCTGAATGCGGGGATCTCACCTGTGGCGGATCGGGACACCAGTTCCACGCGATCCTGCCCCCGGTCTCCAACCATTTTGCAGAAAGTGCCGAGGATTTTACAGGAAGGATCAGCAGACTTTCCGATGATGAACTGGCATACATAACTGAAAAGATCCTCACTAGGGAAGAAGGGCTTGGGTGTGTGGAGGTCGAGGACGCGGAAGCGCTCGTGAAACTCATCCATGACCGGATCTCTCCGGAGATGGCAAATAAAGTGATCGCAGCCTACGAATCCGGCGCTGAATGCGATCGCTGATCCCGCCACTGTAATCGATCCTGTCATGACCGATATTACCCCCCTGCTCCTGGCTTTGGGCTCACCTGCGGTAAAGACCAGACGCGATGCAGCTGCCCGGCTTGGCACCTCCGGCGACCCTGCAGCAATGGCACCGCTCGTGCAGGCACTGACCGATACTCACCCGGCCGTCCGCCGGGAAGCAGCTCAGGCGCTCGGGCGGCTGGATGACTACCGGGCGGTACCGGGCCTCATCACCATGCTTGCCGATCCCGATCCTGACGTCAGGGCCGGTGCAATCTCTGCGCTCGGGAAACTGAAGGACCGGCGGGCGGTCATCCCGCTCGCCGGCTGCCTGAACGACCGCGATGACCGGATCCGTACCGGGGCGGCGGAGGTACTGGGCAGTCTTGGCGACCAGCGGGCAGCAGGACCGCTCATGAACGCAAAAAACGACACCTTCGAAGGCGTCAGGGATGCGGCATCCCGCGCCCTTGCCCGGATCCGGAAAAAGGCGTAACACCCGGCCAGCTGCACCGGCCCACAATTTTTTATCCCGCATCGTCTACTTACTGGTACCTGTAAGAGTGTGTGTCATGCCAGAAAATCCCCCCGCTGCAAATACACCGGTAAACCAGCCCGGTCTCGAATACATCATCAAGTTCTTCGCGCTCGTCCCGATGGCACTCTACATGATCGTCGCTGCATTGCTCACGATCATCGCGGTCTTCTCAGTCTTCGATGCTGTGAAGATGATCTTTAATATGATCCTCGACCACGACGTTGCAGATGGTATCACGCTGGTGATCAACTCCCTGCTCCTCACGATCACCATCATCGTGCTCTTTGAGACGGTCACGGTCTATTTCAGGACCAAGCACGTCGAGGTGCGGGCGCTCCTTATCGCCGGCCTCACGGGTATGGTCAGGCACATCCTGATCTTCAACGTATCGACCACCAACGATGTATACATGATGTTTGCCGCTGTGGCCCTGCTCGCGGTTCTTATCGCCGGCATTGTCCTTGTAAAAAGCGAAGTGACGGCATCCCCGGTCTGATTTTTTTATATGCACCCTTTACACCCACTGCCGCTTTTTGTACCATCACGAGGATTTTATGGATGCGCCGTCCACTGATGGATACAGGGGAGATCTGATGCCCGCCATCATCGAAGCCGAAAACCTGACCAAGACCTACAACGATACGGTTGCCGTCAGCCATATCAGGTTCAGGGTAAACAAAGGCGAGATCTTCGGCTTCCTAGGTCCAAACGGCGCAGGAAAGACCACCACCATGCGGATGATCGAGTGCATCTCGCCCCGCACCTCGGGTACACTCCTCGTGTTCGGCATGGATCCCGACAAGAAACCGGCTGAAATCAAACAGCAGATAGGTGTCGTCCCGCAGGAGACGAACCTCGATCCGGACTTCACGTGCGTGGGAAACCTGCTCACCTATGCCCGGTACTTCGATATCCCCCCAGCTGAAGCAGAGAAAAGGGCCGGGAACCTGCTTGCGTTTGTGGCGCTCACCGAGAAGCGCGACTCATCCATCGAAAAACTCTCGGGAGGCATGAAACGCCGGCTCATCCTTGCCCGGGCGCTCATCAACAACCCCGGACTGCTCATCCTGGACGAGCCGACCATCGGCCTCGACCCGCAGGCACGCCACCTTATATGGGAACGCCTCCGGCTTCTCAGGGCGCAGGGCAACACTATCGTTCTTACCACCCATTATCTCGATGAGGCGGCCCGGCTCTGTGACCGACTTGTGATCATGGACCACGGTACGTTCCTTGTCGAAGGAACACCTGCAGATCTTGTCCGGGAACAGGTGGGAAGCGAAATCATCGAGATGGACAACACGCCCGAAGTGGTCGCCTGCCTTGAAGATCTTGGCGTGCCCTGTGAAATCCTTGGCGACCAGGTTCAGGTGGCAACGGACGCGTCCCGGGAGCTCGCAAAGACCCTGCTCGACCGGTGCAAAAAAAGCAGGGTGAGCACCCGGCCGGCGACGCTCGAAGACGTGTTCCTGAAACTGACCGGGAGGACGCTCCGGGAGTAACATGCCGTCCATCTGGTCGTTTCCCCGTATCACCCGTCGCGCAGGAAAGGTCTGGCAGCGCAACCTCGAGGTCTTTTTAAAGACCTGGAAGGTGAACTTCTTTCCGCCGTTTATCGAAGCTTTCCTCTACCTCTCCGCCATCGGTCTCGGGATCGGGACATACGTGGGTGTAATCGACGGCGTGCCGTATATCACCTATATCGCACCGGCCATCCTTGCGATCTCGGTGATGAACTCCGCATTCTTCGAGTGCACGTACGGTTCCTACGTGCGGATGTACTACCAGAAGAGTTTTGACGCGATCATCGCGACGCCGCTCTCAATTGAGGACGTCATCGCAGGAGAAATTCTCTGGGGCGCGACCCGGAGTGTCATCTCGGTTGCCGTCATGCTGCCAGTACTCGTTGCATTCGGGGTCATCTCGCTTCCCTTCTCCCTTTTTGCCATCCCGCTCGCGTTCCTTGGCGGGCTCATGTTTGCAGGCCTCGCGATGTGCTTTACCGCGATCACGCCGAGCATCGACACGCTCAACTACCCTTCGTTCCTGCTCATTACTCCCATGATGCTCTTCTCGGGTACCTTCTTTCCCCTTTCGGTCCTTCCCGCGATCTTCCAGTATGTGGCCCTTGCAGTATTCCCACTTACACACCTTGTGGCGCTCATGCGGATGGCGACGCTCCCCTCGGTAAGCGCATTACTGCTGCTGCATATCGCGTGGATACTTGCCGCTACCGTAATATTCTGCGTAATCTCGATCAATCTGATGAGACGCAGGCTGATCGTGTGATATTCTGATGCCCCAAAATTACCGGAACCCGATCTGTTCTTTCGGGCGCCGGGCTGGGAAATACTGCTGCCAGAGGGGATCTGATGCGCCGGCCGCTCCATCAGGATGATTCTCCACCGGCGGCACCGAATAGCCGGCCTCCCGGATGGTGCGGAGCGCATCGTCAAGCAGGGCCACCTCCCGTTCAATATCAGCAAGAGGGAAATCACGGCGCAGTTCCAGCAGGAGGATCGCGATCTCATCCCTGATGGAGAGATCTGCGCTTCCCTTAACACCGCACATGCCCAATTCGTGGTAGCAGAGCAGTGTCCGGTACGCTTCCACGTACGCGGACAGGTCACGGAAGAGTTCTTCGCGGAAAGTCCGGCCTCCCACGCATTCGAGAGATTCCAGATCCCGGGTGATGCGGTCGTACTCCGCCAGGGATCCCATGAGCGCGGCGTTGCCCCTGAACGGGGCCTGGACTTCATGCAGGGGATACTGTTCGAAATACGGCGCGCCGGCCCGGTACCTCCCGAAACTACTTCGTTCAGCGGCGTGATCGCGGGTCTCCTGCACGGCCGTGTCGTACTGGTGCAGGCGGTGCCTGATAGCGTCGGTGGTTGGTGTGTCCATGGGGTTACCTGCAGATGTATCGGTAAATCGGGAAACAAATGAGTGAAAAACTGCTCCAGATATTGCCGGTTTTTCCTTAAATATGTTGATTCCCCCGTCACTTTCCTGGAACCCGAAACACGAAAAATATCCGGGATCCGCACCCGGCGGTGATGACTGCACAACAAAAAGGCTACTACCTAGCCCGGCGTACAGTAGACGGATTCATGAAAAGTCTGCGCCAGTTTGTCTTTTTCTTCCTGCTCTCCTGTACAGGACTGCTCTGGGCAGCGTTTCTGCTCTTAAACAGCAGTTGGTTTTGGCTGGGGCTCGCGATGATCGGTCTTATTCCTGCAACAAACGTTGTCGTGCTCATCCTCTGGCTGAGAAGTTAGGTTCTGGTTCCGGTGATCCGGAGCACGAAGAGCTCCTCGTCCTCAACGGTCTGCCGCCGTATCACGTCTGCAGAAAAATTGTGACCGACAAAGATCTCCCTGACTGCGGAAAGCCCGGTGAGCGAGGAGATCAAAAGGAGTATCCTGCCCCCCGGGGCGAGTACATCACCGACAGAGATGGCAAACCGCTCAATCACCGCCCGCCCGGTGGTACCGCCGTCCAGCGCATATTCCAGCCAGTCGTCGATGCGTTCATCCGGCTGTGTCGGGAGATACGGCGGATTGAAGATAACCAGATCAAAGGTGCCCCTGATGCCTGAACAGAGATCACTCTGCACCACATCCAGTCCTTTCCCTCGTGCACAAAAGACCGCGTGGGGGTTGATATCGGTCGCCACAATATCGCAGTCCTGCACCAGTGCCGCAGCGATGCTCCCTGAACCGGTGCCGAGCTCCAGCACCCGGTCCCCGGGTTTTACTTCGGCCTGTGCTGCGGCAAGAAGCAGGAACGTGTCAGCCTCGGGCTGGTACACCTGCGCAGGATCGTAAGGCATGACACAAAAATAGGGCGGGGGGGTTGAAAAGGGATCGCCCGCACTTCCGACATCTCCCTTGCCACGTACACAAAACAATATCATCGAGCAGGTAGAAACGAAGATCAAATGGACAACATAATCCTCAAATGGCTGGTCGATCTTGCACTGGGCATCTCCTTTTTTGTTTGCTTCATCACCGGCCTTTTGAAATACACGGTACTGCTGCAGGTAACCGGGCTCAGTAACGTGGTCCTTCCCTCCGCATTCATCTCAGATCTCCATGACTGGTCTGGTATTATCCTCGGTCTCCTCGTCTTCCTCCACCTGTACCTGAACCGCCGGTGGATCATTACCATGACACGTAAAATACTTACCAATACCCCATCGGATCCCTGAACGCCGGCATAGAGTCAACCGGTAGTTCGGGAAAACAATGAGATCTGATAAAAACTCTGGGTTTGGGTTCCCTGAATTCCGGTACTCTGCTGTTCCCGGTTCTACCGGTAAACCTTCTGATGTATGCTTAATGAGCCGGTTCGGACACGTGCCGGTCTCGATTCTCTCACGGCGTATTCACGCATTTTATTAACGGATTCTACCCCCATTTGGGATGCGGCCTGCGTAACGTTCCGCAGTGATCTAGACTCTACATTTTCCGGGATAGCATAAACCTACCGGTAGTTTATACGGAGAAAGATAGCGTTTTGCCTGAACGGTTACACCCAATAGGGGAAATAGCGGGGGAAAAATATCGGTTTCGGGTTTTTGCCTGAAATTTCGGGAGTGTAAGAAAAAATCCTGAATAAATCATGAGGTTCTGCGAACCATAGACCTGAACCCGCCGCAGGGCTTCCTGCCGGGGGAGACAGATCTCATCATCCATACCTAAAGTCCCAAAGAGAAAAACGTCTCAAAATGGAGCCCATTTGCAACAATTTACATCGGGATAAGATAAGGAGGAGAATCTTACTCGAAATTTGCTATCGTTGCAAAATCTTCAAGGTACAGTTCTTCCGGCCGACTCTGGAGGATTTCGCCGGGAAGTGCGTCAATCACCCGTTCCGCCCATGCGTGGTCAAGGATGCCTGAAGAGCCCCGAAGACCGTTCCGCACCGTCTTTCGCCGGTGAGTGAAGAGTGCCAGCACCACATTTGCATACCGTTTCTTGTCGTTGACCCCGAAGATCGGCGGGCGGGGGACAATCTTCACGACCATCGAATGAACCTGAGGTTTTGGCGAGAAACAGGTAGGCGGGAGCGTGAAACACCGCTGGACGGTCGCATAGGTCTGGATCATGATTGAAAGCCGGCCACAGTCCTTCGTGCCTGCCGGGGCGACCATACGCTCGGCAAACTCCTGCTGGAACATCAGCACCGCCACCGAAAAGCCGATATCGAGAAGCCGGAAGGTAATCTTCGATGAAACTGAGTACGGGAGGTTAGAGACCACCATCTTAAACGGGGGGAGCTCGCACCGGGTCGCATCCCCGTGCGTTATCGAGAGCGTTCCCTTCTGGATCTCTTCAGAAAAAATTTCGGCAAGCACTTCACAGAGCTGCCCGTCCAGTTCCACCGCATGGACAATGGCGCCCCGGTCAAGCAGGGCCCGGGTCAGCGCCCCGTTTCCCGGCCCAACCTCAAGGACCGTCTTTCCCTTCACGTCCTCAAGGTCCGCGATCCGGTTTATCGCGTTTTTATCGATAAGAAAATGCTGGTCGTGACGGGCTTTCATTTCGTGGTAAATAGATGGTACTTGACGTCCTTGTCCTGCAGCTCTTCGAGGATCCGCGCCTGGATCATCTTCTCCGGGTGGGGGATCGACTTGATCCGGGTCGAAATATCCACAAAACTCTCAAAGGGCTTTTTGTTCCTGGACTCGAGGACTTCCCACATCAGTTTCTTCCCGATACCAGGCAGAAGGTGGAGCATGTGGAGTTTGGGCGTGATCGAGATCGCCTTGTTAAAAAACGTGACAAAATCAACTTCCCGCTCTTTGACGACCTGCTCGATCATGAACGGCAGTTCGCCTTTTGCCGTGGGAGTCAAATCGTCGTAGCTGATCCGGCGCTTCACGCGTTCGATCTTGTCCCTCTCGGAATCGCCGATATAGACCTTATCGTGGAGGTTGATGACGATACCGGGTTTGGGGATCAGTTCCAGTAACTTGAACTGCTCAAGCCCCATTGCCTGCACAACAGGTTCACGCTTAAACTGGGGCCGCGGATCGTCAGCGTGCCCTTTCATGAGCACATCCAGTACGATCGCGTTGACCTCTTTTTTCTCGGCCTTCATGAGTGAACACCTCTAGAAGTGTGCCATGACAAGGTCGATAATAGAATCTATCTCAGCGGGATCGAGCGTGTACCGCTCTTTCGCAAAGATCGCCCGCACTTCATCACGGCTTTTCGGCATGATATTTGCGATACGGTAGGCGATCTCCGGCTTCATCTTCTCGAGCTTGAGAAGCTTGTCCACGAGTTCCTTGGATTTCTCGGGAGTTGTCTTCGCAAGCTGATTGGCATGTTCCATACACCGCCTGAACTCATAGGACATCTCCCTCTCGGCAGCGATCCTCTCTGATTCCACGCCCAAAAGAACCGCGCGGAGTTCAGGGAGCGTAACCTTTTCTTCGCTAAGAATACCCTTCACTTTCATGCCAATCACCTGACAAATGAGTTTACTTTTGTGCTTTTAGATGTTGCGGTCGTGCAATGACCGTCTTTTCCGCATTGCCGTCATGAATGGTGAGCATCCATGCGCGACCGCGTCTGCCAATCACGGTGCCCGTAAGCCCGTGGAAACGGCGGTGCGGCATTCCCTTCTGGATGCTTGAGTTCACTACGATGTGAACCTTGTCGCCGACCTCAAACTTCTGGATAACGGAGGTGACCGGCGGCAGACCGCGCTGTCGTAAATCTTTCTTGAATTTATACCGTGTTTTCTTTCTGGGTCCATTGTGGTGTGCCATTGTTTAATCTCCCTCCTTTGGTCCTTCTACTTGCACGACATCAAGACTGGTGACGTGCGCCGATCGTTGCAGGATCTCGGCAAGACTCGGGATGGTCCTACCCTGATCGCCGGATATGAGTTCCTT
>Ga0181529_10001894_pt1 | contig 26105 bp, 25 predicted proteins | sample PEATcosm2014_Bin_36_FD_119763 | JGI IMG/M metagenome (GOLD analysis project Ga0181529, IMG submission 119763) | Peatland microbial communities from MTU Mesocosm Facility, Houghton, MI, USA - PEATcosm2014_Bin10_30_metaG | ecosystem: Environmental > Terrestrial > Soil > Wetlands > Peat | place... | reverse complement strand
CGACCGGCGATTGGACTTACAACAATGCCTACGGCGACGTTGACCGCGACAGCGAAATCGGAACCGGCAGCACGGACATTCTGCTCGGCGGATTTTATCGCGGCAACATCACGAAAGATGAAAAGTGGGACTGGTTTGCGCAGGGATTGTTGGATGTGCCGGTGCTGATTCAAGCTGGATATCGTCCAGGCGTCGAACTGGACACGGCGGCAGGGATTGATTACAAAGGTTTCTCGCTTGGCCGGATGAGGATTTCGCCGGTGGCGCAGGTCATTTTTTCCGAGCGGACCAGCGACAGCGGTTCAAACGCCAATCCCGACAATTCCGGCTACCAGCGCATCCTGCTTTCGCCGGGAATTGAATTTCACATTCATCCGGTGAAAATTTACGCGGACGTGGAATTGCCCGTTTATCAAAACTTCACCGGCGATCAACTGGCCGCGTCGGTGCTCTACAAGGTGAGTGCGAGCTGGATGTTCTGATTTTATCCCAACCAAAACCAAATATGAAAAAATTGAAATTGTTCATTGGAATCATCCTCGTGGCAGCGTGCGCTGCCCTTCCGCTGGCGGCCCGCGCCGACAATGCCACCAACGCGCCGGTGAAGCCGTATCCGCTCACAACCTGCCTGGTCTGCGACATGAAACTCGGCGAGATGGGCAAACCCTTTGTCTTCGTTTATAAAGGACAGGAAATCAAAGTCTGCGACAAATCCGAAGCGGCGGACTTCGACAAGGACCCCGACAAATACATGAAAAAACTGGCCGACGCCGAAGCCAAGTTGAAAAAATAAATTGCATGTTTCAAAAGGTCGGTTCCAAACAACTCAATGACGAGCGGCTGTTTTTCTATGCCGCCACCATCATGTCATTGGTTTTTGGAGCCGGCTTTTGCTGGTTGCTGTTCGCCCTGGATAGTCGCGATGCAACGCCAGCCTTGTCAGCGGTGGCCAGTTCAAGAGCCACGGCCATTCTGCCGGACCATTCGCGGCAATTGGTCAATTTTTCGTTGACCGACAGCACTGGCCGGACGGTCACGCAGTCGGAACTGGCCGGCAAATTTCTCGTCGTGGATTTTCTGTTCACCAGTTGCTCGCTGACTTGTCCCGTGATCAATCAACGCATGGCGCAAATCCAGCAGCTTACGACGAATCAACCCGATGTCCGGCTGGTTTCGCTGACGGTTGATCCGCGCGACGACACGGCGGACGTTCTCGCCCAATACGCCGCGCGATTCGGTGCGGATACCAACCGCTGGCTGTTTCTTACCGGCGACAAAACGCAATTGTATGGTTTGATTGCCACGAGCTTCCTCGCGCAGGATGCGGATAATCAGTTTGGTTATATGCCGGGGAATTTCTCGCACACCGAACGCATCGCCGTCGTGGACTCGCGCGGCCGAGTGCAAGCCTACTTCGACGGACTGAAGGATGATGTGGATTCCGCTGTCGTTGCCGAAATTAATCGTTTGCGAAAATCAATTTCAGCAAACCAATGAACATGACAATTTTATGAAAAGCCTGAATTTCCGCTGCGCACTTCTGCTGGTTTTGTCCGCCTTTGGCAGTTCCATTTCCGCCGCGCCGAGTGCCAGCGACCAAAACGCAAAATCCTATTCCGCGCTGGGAGTCGTGGAGCAAATCGCGCCCGATCGGCGCAGTGTCACAATTCATCACCAAAACATTCCCGGCTACATGATGGAAATGACGATGGATTTCCCCGTGCAAAACGCCAACGAACTGAACGGCATTTCGCCCGGGGATAAAATCACGTTCACGCTTGTCGTGACTGAAAAAGATGATTGGGTTGAAAAAATCCAACGCGTCGGGCGTGCCTCTGAAATCACGACAAATTCCACGCCCATGCTTCACACGATGAATTCCGAACTTAAACCGGGGGATGTTTTGCCGGATTACGGACTGACGGCGGAAGACGGGAAACAAATTCACTTTGCTGACTTCCGGGGAAAAGTGCTGGCTTTCACCTTTTTTTATTCACGCTGTCCGCTGCCGGATTACTGCCCGCGCATGAGCAATAATTTTCACGAAACACGGAAATTGATTCTGGCGACGCCCAACGCGCCCACGAACTGGCAATTTCTTTCGATTTCCTTCGATCCGGATTTTGACACGCCTGAAGTGCTGTCGAATTACGGCAGCGTTTATCGCGGTGACGACGCCGACCGCTGGCTCTTCGCCTCCGCTTCCACAAGGACTCTCGCCAACCTCGCTCCGAACCTTGACTTGATGATCATGCGCGACGGCGAAAATATCATGGCACACGGTTTGCGAACCGTTGTTCTCGACCCACAAGGGCGCATTTTCCGGCAATTGGACGGCAACAAATGGACACCGCAGGAACTTGCCGGCGCGATTTTGGAAGCTGCGCGCGGGCGGCCAGCGGTTGTTCAACCGTGACGCGGCGGTTTTGACAACGGCCCGCAAAAAAAGATTCGGGCGACAGTCGCCAAGGAGGTGGGGATGAAGAATCCCGCTGAAGAAACGACTGTCCGCCCGAATCAAATCCAAAAATCAAGCTGTAGAGAACCGGATTGGTTTGATCCGGTGTCCCAACTCGTCATATTTGAGAAAGAACCAAGACTCTTCCCAACTGCAACCGCCACAGTCTTGATGCGACTATTCAACCAAAACCAGAAACCGGCTCTCCTTTTTTTGGCAACCAGTTAGTAAAAATTGCCATGGAAAAAGGGGCTTCCGGGAAGCCATCGAGCGATCCAGCACCGGGAAATCAGGAAACTTCACGCTTTTCAGTCTGTTTTTTTGGCTTACCTTCCTTGGGCATGACTTTGACGGAACAAATGACGCGGCTGGCCCGGCAGGCCAGGGCGGCGTCGCGCGAACTCGCCAAGCTGACGACGGCGGAGAAAAACGCTTGTCTGCTCGCGATGGCCGCGGCGTTGGAGCAAAACGCCGCCGCGCTCAAGCAGGCCAACGCGCTTGACATGGACGCCGCCGCGAAATCCGGCCTGTCACCGGCCATGCTGGACCGGCTCAAGCTCGATGACAAACGCATCGCCAGCATGGCGCGCGGTTTGCGCGAAGTGGCGGCGCTGCCAGACCCCGTTGGAAAAATTCTCGACGAACGCGTCCGGCCCAACGGCCTGAAGCTGCAAAAAATTTCCACGCCCATTGGCGTCGTGGTCATCATTTACGAATCGCGCCCGAATGTGACGGCGGATGCCGCCAGCCTCTGTTTCAAATCCGGCAACGCCACGATTTTGCGCGGCGGCCGGGAGGCGATGCAATCCAATCAATTCATCGCCAGGACGATGATTGACGCCGGTAAAACTGCGCTGGCGCACTTTCCCGAACACGCGATTCAGGTCGTGTCCACGACCGACCGCGAGGCGATTCCCGCGCTGCTGTCGCTCACGCAATACATTGACCTGTGCATGCCGCGCGGCGGCGAGGGATTGATTCGCGCCGTGGCGGATTGCTCGAAAGTTCCCGTCATCAAACATTACAAGGGCGTCTGCCATGTTTTCGTGGACGCCGACGCCGATTTGAAAATGGCCTGCGAAATCGCCATGAACGCGAAAGTCCAGCGCCCCGCCGTGTGCAACGCGATGGAAACGCTGCTGGTGGACAAAGCCGTGGCGGAAAAGTTTCTGCCCGTCATTGGCGGAAAACTATTTGAAAAGCACGTTGAGATTCGCGGAGACGAGGCGGCGCTGGCGAGTTTGAAATCCGAAATTTCAAATTTCAAATCGGCGAAGCTCAAGCCGGTGGCGGAGCAGGACTGGTTCACGGAATACAACGATTACATCCTGAACATCCGCGTCGTGGATGGCGTGCGCGCCGCGATTGACCACATCAATTACTACGGCTCGGCGCATTCGGACAGCATCGTGACGAAGAACGAGGCGCACGCGAAACAGTTCCTCGCGGAAGTGGATTCGGCGGCGGTTTATTGGAACGCGAGCACGCGCTTCACCGACGGCGGCGAGTTCGGCATGGGCGCGGAAATCGGCATCAGCACCGACAAAATCGGCGCGCGCGGCCCGATGGGTCTGGAGGAATTGACCAGCTACAAATGGCTCGGCATCGGCACCGGGCAATTGCGGACCTGATTGCGCCAAATGTTTCCCGTGAATTCACCGGCTGACAACGCGCATTTCGTTCGCGGGCAAATCCCTCCGGGCGGACTTTTCGCGGGACTCGATTGGAGGATTTCTCCGGGGCCGTTTCCGCTGGACGAAAATCTGGCGAAGGAAATCGAATCGCTGGGCCGGGTGCTGCTGCAATTTTACCGCGCGGTCAATCTGCTTTACCGCAAGAGCGCCGAGGGCAAACAGCCGGAATGGGTTGCGCGCTGGCTCGATCAAGGCAAACCCGCCGGGCTGATTGAGCTTCAGCGTTCGCCGGCATTCAAGAACGAAGTTCCACGCGTGATTCGCCCGGACATTTTGCTCACCGAAACCGGCTTCAGCATCACCGAACTCGATTCCGTGCCGGGCGGCATCGGGCTGACGGCGTGGCTCAATAAAACGTATTCAGGTTTTGGGAGGGACGGCGTGTCGCCGTCCCAAACTACTGAAACCCCAACAGGCAAATTAGGGACGGCGGCACGCCGTCCCTCCCAGGAAATAATCGGCGGCGCGGATGGAATGATTCGCGGGTTTCAATCCATTTTTGGCGATGCGAAGCAAATTCACATCGTCGTCTCCGAAGAGGCGGCGACGTATCGCCCGGAGATGGAATGGCTCGCGGCGCAACTCGGCGGACGATTCACGGTTCACGATTCACAATTCAACGATTTTGCCGAAGGCAGCGCGGTTTACCGTTTCTTCGAGTTGTTTGATCTGGCGAACGTGGCGAACTGGAAAAGAATTCTGGAACAGGCCGCCGCCAAAAACGTCCGGCTCACGCCGCCGCCCAAGCCGGTGTTTGAGGAGAAAATGCTGTTCGCGCTGCTGTGGAACCGGAACCTGCAATCGTTCTGGCGGCAGGAACTGGGCGAAGGTTTTCTGGCGCGGCTGAAAAAAATCATTCCTTACACCTGGCTCGTTGACCCAACGCCGCTGCCGCCGCACGCGGCGATTCCCGAACTGAACCTGACGGACTGGCAGCAGCTCAAAACGCTTTCGCAAAAGGATCGCGACTTGATTTTGAAGGTATCGGGCTTCTCGGAAAACGCTTGGGGCGCGCGCGGGGTTTTTCTCGGCAGCGATTTGTCGCATGCGGACTGGAGCGCGGCGGTGGACCGGGCGATTTCCGGCTTCTCAAGTTCGCCGTTCGTTTTGCAACGCTACGAAAAGCCCAGGTTGGTGGAAGCGGAATGGTTTGATTTTGAAAAAAATCAAACCGTGCCGATGAAGGGGCGCGCGCGATTGTGTCCGTATTATTTTGTGTCCGGTGATGGTGACGCGGCGCGGCCGCAACTGGGCGGCGTGCTGGCGACCATTTGTCCGGCGGACAAAAAAATCATCCACGGGATGACGGACGCCATTCTCGCGCCGTGCGGATGCGAACTTCCGGGCGGCGCCGGATGAGCGCCTGCGCGCGGCAACTCAAAGTTTCCCCTTCGTGCTCGGCAACTGGCCGGCGATGCGCGGGTCGTGCCGGCGCGCGGCGTCCACCGCGCGCGCAAACGCCTTGAACAGCGCCTCCACGATGTGATGCGGTTCGTCGCCGTAAAGCAGTTCCAGATGCAGATTGCAGCGCGCCTCGTTCGCAAAGCCCTGGAAAAATTCGCGCGCAAGACCGAACCGGAACGCGCTGGAGGCATCCTGTTTTTTTTCCGCTTCGGAGATTTTCTTGTGCGAAAATTTGTCCAGCCCGCGCCAGACGAGGTGCGGCCGTCCGCTGAAATCCACGACGCAGCGCGCGAGGCATTCGTCCATCGGCACATAGGCTTCCGCACCTTGCGGTGCGGCCACGATTTTTTTGCCCGGTGGCCGTGGTGCAAACCACCCGTAGCGGCGGATGCCGCGTTTGTCGCCGAGCGCGGTGGCGAAGGCCTGGCCGAGCGCGATGCCGCAGTCCTCGACGGTGTGGTGCGCGTCCACGGCAAGGTCGCCGTCGCAGCGCATTTGCAAATCCACGGTCGCGTGCTTCGCGAACAACGTGAGCATGTGGTCGAAGAACGGGATGCCGGTCTTGACGGTGGATTTGCCCCTGCCGTCGAGATTGAGCCGGATGGAAATCTTGGTTTCCAGCGTGTGGCGTTTGATTTTGGAACGGCGCGGTTTCATCGCGGCTGATTAAAGCAAATAAGGCAATCGTTGAAACGTTAAATCGTTGAATCGAATTGCGGCCCGGTTCACGGTTTGACAATTCATCGGTTCAACGGCTTTTGCTTGAGCTCGTCAATGTGCTTTTGCACTTCGTCGGGTTTGGGCGAAGCCAGTTTGGCCTGTTCCCAGCGGGCGATGGCCGCTTCGGGGTTGCCGGCCTTTTCTTCGAGTTGCGCGAGGTTGGCCTGGAGTTGCTCGAACGCAAACCGGTCGTCGAAATTCTCGTTGGTCATCTTGAGCCGTTCGGATTGCGGAACGCCCGGCTCCTGCCGCGCCCAGCTTCGCAGCGCAGCCTCCCAGATGTTTCGCGCGCGCGCCGGGTTGTGATAATTTTCAAAATAAATCCGGCCCAGTTCAAACAGCAGTTGCGCGTTGTCGGGATTGCGCCGCAAGCCGTCGCGCAAAACCTGCTCGGCCGCGGCCGCCTGGTCCATGCGGGTGAGCCAGAACGCGGTGACGACGTAGGTCTTGACGTTTTCGGGGTCGAGCTCGGCGGAAAGCTTCAGCCACGGCAAAATTTCCCGGACTTCCTTGCTGCCGCTCAAGTCTTCCGACGGGCCGCCTTCGTCCAGATGCGTGTGGCGGTTGGGAATAAAATGGCGGCCAAAGGCGTCAATCCAGTCGCGCGGCGGACCCAGGAAATTTTCCTCCTCGCCCTGGTTGTGGCTGGCGACGGCGCCGGTGTCCTCGGCGATGTGCGGCGTCTGGAAATTGGAATTATTGTCAAAAATCGTCGGGTAATAGCCGCTGTGATAATAGGCGTCGGCCTCGACAAAGGCGCTGTTCGCAAAGATGCGGCTGCTGTCGCCGAGCAGCAGGCTGAAAAAATTATCCGATTGGCGGCGGCTGCTTTCCAGGGCTTGAAATTGCGGTGCCAGACCGGCGGCGAGACCGAAACAAAGAACCAGCAGCGCGATGAGCAGCAAAAACAATGTCCGGGCCGGGTTCATTTTCAATTAACGGCTTTGCGGCGGAAAACCAGGCAGGCGGCGACCAGGAAAACCGCCGCGTAAGCCAGCGAATAAAGGGCGTCGAGGCCGACAAAACCCCAGCCGATGCGCGGCCAGTCGTGGACGATTAGATTCCGCATCCCGAAAGCCCATTCGAAATGCGGCATCACGAAATAGAGCGAATCAATGATGGAGCGCGACGGCTCGTGCAGCGACAGCGCGACCTGGGAGAGATACCTGCCAACGGACAAAATTGTCACGACGATGACGAAACAAATCGTGGAGTTGGATGATGGCGCGGCGAATACGAGCGAGCCGAGCAGCGTGAGCGCGATGACCGCGCCGAGCGTCACCCAGTGCAAAAACGCGGCCTGAAAATAATTCAGCAGCGGCCACGCGTGTTCGCGGCTGGCGGCGAGCGCGCCGAAGAAAACATAAAAGCAAAGCAGCACCACGCCGCAGGCGAGCCAGCAGCCGAGGAATTTTCCCAGAATCAACTGGGTCCGGCTCAACGGTTTGGCCAGCAGCGGCAACAGGGTCCGTTGCTCGCGTTCCGCAGGGATTTGCCGGGCGGTGGTGGTGATGGCGATGACGAGCGACGAAACCCAGATCAGCAGCAGACAAAGCTCCTTGAGGTAGCGGATGATCTGGTTGTCGTTGAAAATGTTGACGGAGGCCATGACCAGGCAGATGACGATGGTGATGATGAACAGGACGTAAAAATCCTTCCGGCGATACAATTCCTTGATGACGATGCCGGCGACGGCGAAAATGTTGTTCATGGCGCGGATTGGGGTTGGTAACCGACGATGTCCAGAAAGGCTTTTTCGAGGCTGGCGCGCTGTCCCATGATGTCGCCGACGCGGCCCACGGCCTTGAGTTCGCCCTCGCTGATGATGGCCACGCGATCGCAGACGGTTTCCACCTCGCCGAGTTCGTGCGACGAGAAGAAAACGGTTTTGCCCTCGTTTTTCAGGCGTTGAATGATTTCGCGGACCTTCATGCGGCCCAGCGGGTCGAGGCCGCTGGTCGGCTCGTCGAGAATCAACAGGTCGGGATTGTTGATGAGCGCCTGGGCGAGGCCGACGCGCTGCTGCATGCCCTTCGAGTAGGTTTTGATGAGACGCTTGCGGGCGGATTCCAATTCCACCAGTTTGAGCACAGCGTCAATGCGCCGGCCGGCCTCTGCGCGCGGCAGGCTGAAGATGCGGGCATAGAACCGCAGCAGTTCCTCCGCCGTGAGAAATTTGTAGTAATAGGTCAGCTCCGGCAGGTAGCCAATGCGCTGGCGCGCGATGGGCTGGCGCACGTCAATGCCAAACAGCGAGGCCGAACCGCCCGTCGGCTGCACGAAGCCGAGCAGCACGTTGATGGTCGTGGTCTTGCCCGCGCCGTTGGGGCCGAGGAAGCCGAAAACTTCGCCGGCGCGGACTTCGAGATCAAGTCCACGCAAGGCGACTTTGGGCGGCTGGCGGAATTCGCGGCTCTTGAATTCAACCCGGAGTTTTTCCGTTCTTAAAATGACGTTCATGGCTTGCTGGAACTTTCCGACCCGCCGCACCGTCTTAATTCAATGCGTTCTCAAAGTCAATCCCGCGGCCTGCAAAAAAGAGGCCCGAAGCACGGCTTGCCATATTCCAACCTCCATTCCGGCACAGGCGTTCGCGCCTGGGAACCGAAATAAAAAAAGGCCCGAAGACGGCCTCGGGCCTCCATGCCAAATTATGACCCGATTACGGCAGCCGGTGAGGCGAGTCCGTCAACGTGCTATAGGAGCAGCTGATTTGCGGTGTGGCGCCCACGGTGGCGTAGGTATAAGTGCCGCCCGCCGGACAGCCTGGAACGGCGCTGCCGGAGTTCAGCTTGATGTAAGGCGCGACTTTGGTGGCGTCAACGGCGGCGCCGTTTGCCTGGCCGTTTTCCAGCGCCCATTCGTTGATGGCGCCGTCAATCTGGCGGAGGTTGTTGATGCAGGCATTTTGCTGCGCGGTCGCGCGTGCCTTGATGAAGTTGGGAACGGCAATCGCGGCCAGCAGGCCGATGATGGCCACCACGATCATGATCTCCACCAGGGTGAAGCCCGCCTTGCGCGAGGTTTTGTTTGTTTTCATATCTGTGCTTTTCTGCTCCGCGGCGTGAACAACGCAACAGGCGGGTTTAATTTATTATTACGATTTTGTTCACTCATTGCCTGTCGCAACCGCAGCGAAAAATATAGCACGTTCGATGCCAATGTCCAATTTGAAAACCATTCGAATCCTCCCTCAAAGACGCGCGGTCAATCTCGGGAAACAAAGAGGCCCGAAGCCTGGCTTCGGGCCTTGGTTGGGAACGGATCATTGATTATGGCAGCTTGTGCGGCGACATCACCAACGTGCTCAACGAGCAACTGATTTGCGGGACGGCCCCCACCGTGGCGACGGTATAGGTGCCGTTCGCCGGGCAGCCCGGAACGCCATTGTTGGCATTCAGCTTGATGTAAACCGAGACCGTCGAGACGCCGCCAATGGCGGCGCCGGTTGACTGGCCGGTTTCCAAGGCCCATTCGTTGATGGCGCCGTCAATCTGCCGGAGGTTGTTGATGCAGGCGCTTTGCTGCGAGTCGGCGCGGGCTCTGACGTAGTAGGGGACGGCAATCGCGGCCAGGAGGCCGATGATGGCCACCACGATCATCATCTCCACCAGGGTGAAGCCCGCCTTCCGCGCGGATGTGATTGTTTTCATGGTATGATTTTTGTTTTCAATCGGCGGCGTGAACGTCGCGCCAGTCAGGGTGCCCTTTTTCCAAACCCCATTCCGGCATTTGCGTCCGCGCCGGGGAACCGAAACCAAAAAAGGCCCGAGGCCTGGCCTCGGGCCTTCATGCCAAGTTATGACCCGATTACGGCAGCCGGTGAGGCGTGCTCGTCAATGTGCTAAACGAACAGCTGATTTGCGGCGAGGCGCCCACCGTGGAGTAGGTATAAGTGCCGCCCGCCGGGCAGCCCGGAACGGAGCCGGCAGAGTTCAGCTTGATGTAAGGCGCGACGACCGTGGCGCTGGTGGTGGCGCCGTTTGCCTGGCCATTTTCCAGCGCCCATTCATTGATGGCGCCGTCAATCTGGCGGAGGTTGTTGATGCAGGCATTTTGCTGCGCGGTGGCGCGTGCCTTGATGAAGTTGGGGATGGCAATCGCGGCCAGCAGGCCGATGATGGCCACCACGATCATGATCTCCACCAGGGTGAAGCCCGCCTTGCGTGAGGTTTTGTTTGTTTTCATATATGCGTTTTGTTTTGTTTTGTTTAGCGGCGTGAACAACGCAACAGGCGGGTTTAATTTATTATTACGATTTTGTTCACTCATTGCCTGCTGCAACCGCAGTTGATCCACAAAAGCACGCCTTATGCCAACGTCCGGTATTTGGCCATTTTCGTTCTTCCGCAAGGCCGGATGAGCTTGGATTTTGAGCCGGCACGGCCATGGCCGGAATTCAACATCCTCCGAATCGTCCAATTCTTGAGCAGCCTGTAGCATTACAGGACACGCCGGCACAGGAAACTGGCTTCACTTCCCGGCTTCAGGTGTGGAACATCCCAAACCGCCAGTGGAACACGCCAGGCTGCGGAGGACAAATGGACTGGGAAACTTAATTTACAGAATGAAATCCTCATTTCTTGCTTAAGATGAACGAGTTGCGATGCGCCGCCTTCGGCAGACAATGACTTGTTGCGCCTGGACAACGGGCTTGTGCGGGCGCGAACAGGGCTTGTGCGGACGCGAACATGGCTTGTGCGGACGCGAACATGGCTTGTGCGGACGCGAACAGGGTCTGTGCGGACGCGAACATGGTCTGTGCGGGCGCGAACATGGTCTGTGCGTGCGCGAACTGGGCGTGTGCGGGCGCGAACCAAGCCTGTGCGGGCAAACAACGCTCCAGTTGCAACGGGAGTCGTGTTTGCCGCGAAAGACGGCGGCGGAGCAGCGAAATGGGAGGGCCATCCAGTTTTAGAAGTTCGGCGCAAAGGTTGAAGGCGGGAAATGATTCACGCCTCTCATTGATTCCACCCGCGTTATCAAGACGCAAGGCAATTGTTGTCCGGCTTGCTTCGTCTGACAATTGCATTGAATTGCCGGTGGCAATTGCGGCAAAATCCGGCCATTGATGTCCCGCGTTCGTCGCGCCATTCACGGAGTGGTTTCAAGCTATGTGTTGCTGGCGGCCACCGCCTTTTATTCCCTGGCTTTCCCTGCCGGTGGCGCTGCATTACCTGGACCCCAAACGGTTCGGGCTTTGGGTGGTCAGGGACACGCTGATGGGTTATCTGGGTCTCATAGATGCCGGCATGACCGCCGCGAGGCGCAAACTGCCGGAGCCATCGCAGAACTAACCGGCGCGTGCGTTCGCGCGCAAAACGACGTAGACGCGATTCTCGAAAGGTCCGTCAGCCACCGTCATTTTGAACCTTTGGGAGAACCGGCGCTTGCGGAGGACGATGGAACATTGCAGCATACGCCGGGCAATGTCGCGGCTAAAAAATTTCACCAATTCGATGATGTCGAGTTACGCCCTCCTGGGTGTCAACATCCTCTACACCCTCGCCGCGTGGCCGCTGGCGTTGCATTACCTCTCCGTGGCGGAATTTGGTCTATGGCTGCTCACGTTTCAAGTCGCCGGTTACATCTCCCTGGTTGATCTGGGCATGAGCAGTTCCGTGGCCCGTATTTTGATTGATCACAAGGACGACCGGGCCAGCGGACGCTACGGCGGCATCCTCCAAAGCGGCTTTTGGGTGGGGGCAGCGCAGGGAGCGATTGCGTTGGCGGTGGGGTCCAGCCTCGTCTGGTTTTTGGGTGCCTGGCTGAAGGTGCGACCCGATCTCGCCCGCCCGTTTTTCTGGCTGATGTTCGGGCAGGTCTTGCTGACGGCGGCCACTTTTGCCACACGCATATTCAACCAGTTGCTTTATGCGTGGCAGCGGATTGATGTCACCAATTACTGCGGCATCAGCCAGTTGGCCGTGGGATTTGCCGTGCTCTGGCTTGGGTTCCATTGTGGTTGGGGCATTTTCAGCCTCCTGGCCGGTGCCGTGGCGTCCTGGATCTGGGGCGCTGGTTTCAGTCTGATTGCCTGTTGCCGCCTCGGTCTTTTGCCCAAGGCGGGAGAGTGGGGCCGGCCCTCGCGCGAACGGTTCCGGGAATTGTTCAACTACGGAGCCGAGGTGTTCCTGATCACCATCGGCACGCAACTCATCGTCTCCAGCCAGACGGTGCTGGTGTCGCGGCAGTTGGGGTTGGAAGCGGCGGCGCTGTGGTCGGTGATGACCAAGGCATTCACGCTCGTCAGCCAGATTGTCTGGAAGATTGTCAGCAACGCCATGCCTGCCTTCGCGGAAATGCATGTGCGCGGCGAAGGGGAACGCCTGTGGAGCCGCTATCGTGAATTATTCATCACCACGAATGTCTTTGCCGGCGTGTGCGCCGTTCTCTTCGCCGCGTGCAACGGGCCGTTTGTGACCGTTTGGTTCCATGGAAAATTTTCATGGTTGCCGCTGGACAACGCGCTTCTGGCCATCTGGCTGGTGATGTTAACGCAACAATGCTGCCACAATTCCCTCATTATATGTCTCAAGGAAATCAAAACCTTGAAATACATTTTCCTGCTCGAGGGGATTGTGTTTATCGGCGTGGCGCTGACCGTTCTGCCGTCCACCGGCATGACCGGAATGCTGGTCTGTTCGGTGACGGCAACGACCTTGTTCACCTGGTTGACCGGAGTGTGGCGCGTGGCCGTGCTTTCCAAGTTGGGATGGAAACCGCTTTTATGGGACTGGCAAAAGCCGCTGTTTTTGGTTTTGATGGCAATGATTCCGGTCTGGCTGGCGATGGCATGGCTGTTGCATAATGCCGCGGACTGGCTCCGGCTGGTTGTGAGCAGCGGTGTATTGACGGTGGTGGGCGTGTGGGCCGCGATCCGTTACGCGCTGCCTTTCGATTTGGTTGACGAAATTGCCCGGAAATCGCCGAATCCTTTCCGGCGACTTGCCGCTGCTTTAAGGGGAAAAAATGCGGATTCGACAGCGATCCAGTCAAAAGATTTATAATGATGCCTGTCCGGTGGACTGTCAGCCCCGCACGGCAGCGCTTGGAATTCAGGCGGAGAACAGCAGTTTCAAAAATGATTTTGCCTGCCGGTGCTACTTGAAAGTCATTGACTCATTGAAGCATCTGGTGTGCCCCACGCGATGAGCCATCCAATAGCGAGGGGGTTCATAATGATTTTCGGCAGTAAAAGGAGATGCAAATAAATCAAGTTTTTCATCGCGATGTATGAAAAATGCATTTGTGCCGCTGGTATCACACCCTACCAGTTCATAGCCCAAGGATCGCCCCAGCTGTTCGAACGCCTTGAGACTTGCACCGAAATACATGGTTCCGTTCCAGGTTCGCCTGGATTCATAATCAATCACCCAGTCAACTGAAGGTGGAAAACTGGCATTGTATTCCACCACGACGACTCGGGGTTGAAGCGCGCGCAAGGCCGCCCATACGTGATAAGTGTTTCGGTCAATATCCACGGAAAGAAGGTCAAATTTTTTGGGCACCCTCATCGTCTCAAGCGTGTCTGTTATGTTTTCCGCCGTGATAAAACCCTGGTTGACGACAAGCCTGCTTGCGGCGATTTGATCTGAAAAATTTCTTAAGATTTGTTCATTTGCCTTCTCATCGCCTTCAACCCAAAAGCCCCGCCACCCTTGGAATAGCAAGAACGCGGTATTATTCTCCATTCCATCGCCTACTCCCAACTCCACAAAAATCTTTGAACCAATGCCAATCCTGCGGAAGATTTCCGCCAGAATCCCGTCTTCCAGGTTTTGCGAGAAAGTTTGCACTTCAAAGGAATTTAGCTTCCGTGGATCCTGATATTTTGGTTTTGACAGCAGTATCTCGCGATAGGTGTTCAAACGGGCCAAACTGGCGAGACCCATTTGGTCGCGTATTTGATTCAGTTCACGCGCGATTGGCAAACGCCGGTAAAAATTCTTCAGCCACGTATTCATAATTTCCGCGAACGCAATTGTTTCACCATTCGTCGCATTCCGCGACCTAAAAAACCATATCTGAACCCGTGTTGACCCAAAATGGGCAGGGGTTCGATTTCCTCGGGCCATACAGCGCGCCGATCAGAAGGCAGTGATTCGAGCAACGACAGATAACGTTGAGCCATGCTTCGGGCGCTGTAATGCTCGGTGACGGTCTTTCGGGCGGCTGATGAAAATCGCTCAAGCAAGGCCCGGTCAGTATTCAGGGTAGCGATCGCTGCGGCATACGCATCAGGCTTGTCACGCGGAACACGAAAGCCATTTTCGGTCGTAATCACCTCCTGAATCAAGCATGGAATGTCTCCACAAACCGGCACCAATCCCAACGACATGGCTTCCAGCAGTGTTAGTGGTCCGCCTTCATGGATTGAAGTCAGCAGATAGACATCATGGTTGCGAACCAATTCCGACAGTTGTCCGTAGCCAACTGGCTTGGAGAAAACAACCCGCCCCTTTTGAATTTCCGCCGCCAACGCCGCTTTCAAAAACTCTTCGTCTGGACCATAACCGTGCATCGTCCAAATAAACGGAATTTGCCGCTGCTTTAACGCGGCGACGATTTCAGGGAAAAGCCGCACGCCTTTTGAACTATCTTCAAAACGCCCGTAATATAATAGTCGGAGCGGTTTATTCAGGTTCGGGCTTCTCGGAGCGGTTCCGGCCGGGATCGGGATGCCATGCGCCAAGTAGGTGCAGGGAAATTGCGGATCCAACGCTTTTATTTCATCGCGCAAATACGCGGCAACGACTACCAGGTGATCGAGTGTGTGCCGGTAACGCGGACCCAAGATGCGTGGCTGCATCAACCCGTCATGGATGACACCAATGCGGGAAACGCCGGGGGGCATATAGCGGAACATTTCAAAGGCTTCGTTCCCGATCACTGCGAAAACCGAGGTTGGTTTGAAGGCGCGTAGTTTGGCATAAAGATTTTGCAAACGATCTTCGTATATCAGTCGGTTTTCATCTTCGGTGTGAACCGTGATGCCAGCTTCCAAAAATTCCCCCGCCAGAGGATTGCCGGCTGTAAAGCTGAAAACCTCCACAGGCACATCCATTCTGCGCAATGCCGCAGCCAGAAACAAAGTGAATGTTGTTGCCCCCCCCAACGGAACGCCACCAGTGACAAAGGCGATGCGCATCATAAATTCAACAAGCAGCGCCAGCCCGGCAAGCGGAAGCGATTCACGGCTCGCGCCGAGTCCAATGTGGCAAGAAAATTAAAGGAAAAGCCCGGCTTGGCGGCGGAATTCTTCACAAGGGGAATCAACCGCGGTTTTAACCATGTGCTGTGCAGTTCAAACACCGTAAAGCCGTGCAGTCGCAAAAATTCCGTCACCGGACTCGGTTTTGGCTGAAAATCCTCAAAAATAATATCTCGAATGGCATGGCGGCTCAATGCCTCTTCGGCTCCAATCAAAACTTTCAGTTCGTGTCCCTCCACGTCAATTTTGCAAACGCCAATTTGGCCTTTCACAAAGATATCAAGCGTTTCCACATGAACCTTGAAGGATTTTTTAGTTTGAGAAGCTTGATCGTGCAGCGCCGAACCGCTGAGAAAAGGTGAGTCGGTGTATAGAAAGGCGTCTGCTTGTTTTGCTCCCAAACCAAGATTTTCCAATTGAATACCATTTGTCATCCGGCCCTTCCACAGGGCGTGATTTGCTTTCAGTTGAAGGAATGTTTGTGGGTGCGGTTCAAAAGCATACACCAAACCAGCAGTTCCTGTTCTGTGCGCCATGACGGAAGTGTTCTGTCCAATATTTGCGCCAACATCCATCGCCGTTTCGCCGTTGTCGAGCAACCTCCAGATTGCCTCCGGCACAATCTTATCGAAGATGCCATAGTGGTAAATGTCAGATCCAACATTCTCGCCGGTGTGCACCTGTATGGCCGCACCCCACGGCAACCGGATCGTTGCTTGCGTGGGGATTGGTTTGCCAATGTGCGCCAGGCGGCGGAAGACTTGGACAGGGTGGAAAAAATATTCCGGTTTGGAGACAAATTTAATCGGATTCGGAATCACAAGAAAATTATAAATCAACAGCGGACGGCAGAAAACACTTTATTGCGCGGGGAATTCGCCGGCAAAGTTGATCGGAAAAGTGGCGGAGCCGCCGAGTTCCAAACCGCCGCTGACCAGCGCCACCCGCACCGGCGGACACCGCGAAACCTCTTGAATCATGGCGCGTGATTACTACAGACTGACAGCCGATGCAAGTTCTTCTCACAACCTGCGGCGGCTGGTATCTGCCGGACACAGCCAAGGCATTTCATGACCGCGGCGCGCTCGCCGGTTTGTGGATGACCGGCAAGAACAAGACGCGGTTGCCAGCCGGAAAATACCGCCGGTGCTGGCCGTTTCATCTGGCGATGAAACCGTTCTATCATTGCGCGCCGCAGATCTGGACGGAGCATGCCTTTTACGCCTTTTTCCCCATCTGGCGGGCCTGGCTCAAAAGACAAACCTGGCTGGCGGCGGATGTGGTCCAGGCAATTATGGGCTATGCCACCGAGCCGTTCGATGTCGCGGAAAAAAACGGTGCCCTCAAGGTGGTTGACTGCCAGAACAGCCATCCAACCAGTTACTACGGCTATATGCAGCGGGAATGCGACATCTGGTGTCCGGGCGAAAAAGTGCCGATTCCGCAATGGATGTTTGCGCGCATGAACCGCGAACTGGAACGCGCGGATTTGCTTTTATGCCCGTCCCTCTTTGTTCGCGATTCGATGATTGCGAACGGCATTCCGGCATCGAAATGCTTCGTCAACCCGTTTGGCGTGGATGTTTCCATCTTCACAAAACGGGAATACGTCCCGTCCAAACCGCGTTTCATCTGTGTCGGCACCATCTGCGTGCGCAAGGGATACCAATATTTGTTCCGCGCCTTCGATCTGGTGAAAAAACAGTTGCCCGATGCCGAATTGATTTGCGTTGGCGATGTCAAATGCGATTTCCGGAAAGAATGGCCCCGGTGGCGGGGCCATTTCACTCATCGTGAAGGCTTGAGCCACCTTGAAATCGCCGGGCTGCTCGTATCCTGCACGGCGTTTGTTTTACCTTCGCAGGAGGAAGGCATTCCCCGGGCCCAAATGGAGGCGATGGCCGCCGGTCTGCCAATCATCGGCACGCATGAGGGCGGGGCGACCACCGTTGTGAACGACGGCGTGGAAGGTTTCATCGTGAATGGCCGCGACCCCCGGCAAATCGCCGAAGCAATGATCCGGCTGGCGACGGACGCCGGATTAAATCGGAAAATGAGTGAAGCGGCTTTCCAAAGGGGCGCGGTAAAAAACACCTGGCAGGATTATGGCGACCGGCTGCTGGCAGAGTATGCCCGGCGCTTGAACGGGCCGGCGCGAAACCGGTCACTTTGAACTGAAATTCCGCAGTTGGAAACGGATAAAGAAGTCATTAACCACAGATGCACCCAGCGCGACGCAGCCGCAACCGAAAATCCATAACGAAACCCGGAAACCAAGAACCATCAGAAGCATTTCGTGGTCTCCTGGCTTCCTTATGGAATTGCTATTGTAGCAGCGGGCGTCAGTCCGCTCCAACTTGCCGAAAAATGATCGAACGTTATTTTTAATGAGGGAACCAGGAAACCAAGAACCATCAAAAGCATTTCGTGGTTTCCTGGCTTCCTTATGGAATTGCTTTTGGTTGCGCTTGGCCGCGTTGCGCCTTTTTGCGGCTACAAAATTGTTAAACCGTTCTATTTCAGGAATTCACTGTTTCCCGACCAGCGGCATCTTACCGCCAGCGGCAAGTGATCTTTCCAGCGGGTTTGAAAATGGATTTTTTTTCGGAGGGATGGCTGGGCATGAATTTCCCCCAGAATTTTGGCGGTTGCCTGCAGGTGGTTGGCCATGGATTTGGGAGCCATGAGCCGCCGCAAATCCGAACGCAGCAACTCCATTTGCGCCGGCGGGAGACTGGCCGCCGCCTGCAGCCTGGCCGCCGCCTCCGGCATGTTCCCGACGGTATAGAAAAGCCGGTCAAACGCGCCGCGCAAAACATCCGCCGCCTGGCAGGGAATGTCGGGGAAAATGGGAATGACGCCACAAGCCATGCCTTCCATCGCGGTCAGCGGTCCGGTTTCATAATCGCTGGTGATGATTTGAAAGTCCCAGGCGGCAAAAGTCGCGGGCAATTGTTCCCACTCCAGCAATCCCAGAAAGTCCACGGGAAAAGGCGCAAGCTGCCTTGCCAGCATCGCCTTGTCCGGGCCGTCCCCGGTGATTTGCAGGCGGAAATCCACGCCGCGACCAATCAAGGCCTGGCAAAATTCCTTCAGCCGGTCCGTCCGTTTTTGTTCAATCACCAGTCTCCCGGCATAGCCGATGAGAATCTGGCCGCCTTTTTTGACGTGTTGAGCTTGAAAAAATGAATCGTCCAGCGGCGATTCAAACGCGGCGATGGGAACCGGCGAATCTCCCAGGATTTTTTTAATTTCTTTTTCGAGGATCGTTCCGCAGGCGACCAGGGCGTCAACATAAGGCGCCAATCGCAAAATGCGCGGCCATACGTCGGAACTGTTGGTATGCACATAAACCACCAGACGCTCGTGGGGTATCAGATCCGAAAGCGCGGTGAGGCCGGCAAAGTTGTGGCAAATGAGCGTGTCACAACTCAACTGGCGGCTTCGGGCATGGTTTCTAATTCCATTCAACGAGCACAGACGGTTGGGGCGCAGGCCGATTTTTTTCGCGGAGCCGCCCAGCCTGGATTGTGAATCAAGCAGGGAGGCGGCCAAACTATCCGCATCCGCATGGATCCAGTTATTGAGAAAAGCCTCAATCCCGCCCACGCGCGTCAGTGACTCGGCCAGATGCAGTATGGATGTCGGCGGCATAATCACCGGGCGTTGGTTTTGGGGGCGGCATAGATCCAGGCGTTTCCACCACCGCGACGTTCCGCCATGAAAAGCCTGTAAAGAAAAGGCAGTTTGAGCAGCCAGCGGACGGTTTTGCTGGCGGGCTTAATATCGTCGCGAGTGCGTCTGGCGCGGGCAATTTGAGTGACCACATGGTCTTCGCCGAGGCGCTCCACCAGCCGGGTATGCACTCCCGGCACAATGGAGTCGTGGGTTTCAACGAGATAATACGCCTGACGGCAAAGCTTGATCGTCTCACCCGCCAAAAGTTCGTCTTCAAAACCCTCGCAATCACTGACAATCATGACGCCGTCTTTCTTGTCCGGCAATGATTGTAACAGCGCTTGGAATTCCGGCGCGCGGCATCGGCCGCGGATTTCAATCTGCCCGGCCACCCCATTTCTTTCGGCGTTGGCATGGCAGGCTTCCCGCCCCTTTTCATCAAGCTCGAAGGCCACCACCTTTCGGGTTTTCTTTCGATAAAGCAGCCCCACCGCATACCAGCCTTCGGCCGCGCCAACATCAATCGTGAAGTCAAAGACGGGCAACTGCTCAACGATTTGGGCCAGCTCCATTTCATACGTGCCAAAAAGTTTTGGCGTAAGCAAACTGCCCACGGCGGTTGCGCCATAGCGCATCCCGGCAAAGGGGCCTGAACAAATTGTCAAATCCGTCCGCCGGAAAAGCACCAGCCGGACGCAAAAATCGTAAACCGCAAATAAACTTTTGTAGATGATCGCCTTGATAGACATTAAAATGATGGCTGTTTCGGCAAAACTGGCTGGCTGGTTGAGTTTGATTTGTCCTGTCTGCTTGATTTCAACGGAATCAGTATAAATTGGATATGGATGCCCTGGCAATCCACAATGCACATCAAGCAAGGCCGAAAAAAATGAATGAGCTTTGCCACCGGCGGAGATTAAATATAATTCCGGTCATGGGCAATCTGCGGAAAATCAAATGCGTCTCCATCACCACGGACGGGCGCGAACATGGCCGCCGTTATGACGAGACGGTCCCGTTCTTTGCCGCCGGCCATAGCTCGTTGCTCCAGGGCATGGCCCAAATCAAGGAAATCGAGTTGCATGTTCTGTCCTGCACACAGCAGCCGATGCAATCGCCGGAAAAAATCGCGGACAACATCTGGTTCCACAGCCTCCATGTGCCCAAAATCGGCTGGCTGCGCACCCTGTATCAGGGCTGCATCCGCGCAACGCGAAGAAAAATCCGCGAAATCAACCCCGACCTGGTGCATGGCCACGGAACGGAACGCAATTGCGCCATCAGCGCCGCACTTTCGGGTTATCCAAATCTCGTGACGGTTCACGGAAACATGGCTCAAATCGCGCGGATGGACCACGCTCGCATCGGCAGTTTCCAATGGCTGGCCGCGCGGCTGGAAAATTTCACGCTGCGCCGCACTCTCGGTGTCCTTTGCAACTCGGCCTACACGGAGGGCCTGGTTCGGCCGCGCGCGCGCAAAACCTGGCTGGTGCCGCACGCGCTGCGGCTTGAATTTCTCGACCCGCCGCCGGATGCGGGCACGCGCCCGCCCGTCTTGCTCAATGCCGGAGCCGTTACGCCAAGAAAACGGCAGCTTGAGTTGCTGGATTTGGCGGAAAAACTTCATCGCCGCGGCTTGAAGTTTGAATTGCATTTCGTCGGATTTGTTCATTCCGCCGCCGATGCTTACACCAAGGCGTTTTTGGAACGCATCCAGCCGATGGCAGCGGCGGGTTATGCCCGCTTTCTCCAAACGCTGACGGACAGCGAACTGATTCGTTGCTACAATTCAGTCGCCGGCATGGTGCATTTCCCCACGGAAGAGGCGTTTGGCAACGTGGTGGTGGAATCTTTGTCGCGCGACCTGAAATTTTTCGGCAGCCGGGTTGGTGGAATCGTGGACATAGCCACCGGCGCGCCGGGCGCGGAATTGTTCGAGCGGGACGATTGGACGGGCCTGGCCGATGCGATTGAGCGATGGATCAAAACCGGGTGTCCGCGTCCGCAAGGAGCCGCCGCGTTTATCCGCGAGCGTTATCATCCGGCGGTCATTGCCCGCCGGCATCTGGAAATTTACCGCGAGGCACTCAACATCATGTAAAATTAGATCACTTCGGGGTTGACGCCGCTTTTTAATGGATTCATCCTCACATATTGAGCATGGTCGAGCAATTACCTGTAACTGCCGGAAGCCAGCAGCGAACAACCCCCAAGTTTTCCGTCAAATTGGAAGCGTTGCGCGGGGTGGCGGCTCTCATGGTGGTTGGCTGTCATTCCTTCCAGGATCCGTGGACGCGCATACTATTTAATGGAGGCGCGGCCGTGACGCTCTTTTTTGTATTGAGCGGTTATGTTTTGGGGCTTTCCCTCCGGCGCGGCGTTGGAACCATGCTTCAACAATCCTGCCTGTTCCTGTGGCACCGGGTCTTTCGCATCTATCCAGCGTATTTCATAACCACCCTGGCCTTTTGGATTTATTGGCATTATTGGCAATGGCATCCTTTCGGAGGAGGGGGCGTGGATTCGCATTTATACTTTGAAAACATGCAACTCAGCCACCTTCGAATAATTAAAAATTTTTTATTTCTCGACCAGTCCATTAATCCTGTCACCTGGTCGTTAAAGGTTGAAATGGCCGGCTCAATCGCTCTTCCGTTGCTGCACTTTCTTTCCCGAAAGTTGCGCCGGCGGGGATGGATATTGCTCTTCGTGGCGATGGTCCTACTGGGTTTTGTCCCCGGCGACGGCAACACGAGACGCAGTCTTTATATGTTTTATCTGGGCTATCTGATCGCGGATATCGAACGGCTTCCGAAATTTGCGGATCGTGTTTATTCAATGATCACATGCATCGCCGTCGTCTTGTTCCTCACGGCGCATTTCTTGAGAGCAAGCTGCGGAATGCCTTTTGAATTGCTCGTCGAGGCCGTCTCGGCGGCCGGAATAATCCTGTGCATCCAGGCCGGCGGCGGCAGCCTGGGCGGGATTCTCAATCATCCATGGTCTCATTTCGCCGGCCGTGTGTCCTACAGTGTTTTTCTGTCCCACTGGATGACCTTGGACGTCGCCGGCCAGCTATTGTATCGCTCACCTTTGCAAGGGATTATTCAACACTGCCCGGTTTATCTGTCCATTTGGCTGAAATTTCTGGTTTCGCTGCCGCTCGTGCTGCTGGTTGCTGCCGCCTTGTATCACTGGATCGAAGTGCCATTCATCAAGCTGGGCAGGAAGCACGGACCGGCTGCGCGATGGCGAACCGTTAAAACGCCGTGAGAGTGGCGTCATGCCTCCGGCATGACGTGGAGGGTGGCATCCCTGCCGCCTGGAAAAGACGGGCGCAATTTCAACGGCTGGCAAAATTACAACCGCCTGATTGAGCGGGCATGGTTTTGTCCGCCGGGCTGGAAGCCCGGCTTTACGGCAGGCCCGGAGGCCGGCCGCCACATCACTCAAGGTTCCACTGCCCGATTAAACTAAACTTCGGAGTTCGGGTTTATCCGGCGGTAGGCCGGGGGCGATGCCGGCGCTGTCGCGGAGGATCCACATTGGGCGGCCCTTCACCTCGTCGTAAATGCGCGCGATGTATTCGCCGAGGATGCCGAGGCAGATCAACTGCACGCCGCCCAGAAATAAAATTGAAATCACCAGCGTTGGAATGCCGTGCGGGCCGGGCGTGAAACCGAACTTTGCAAATTGTTCCGCAAAAACCTTCTCGCAGAAGGTGAACACCGCGCCGAGAAACGCGCCGGCCGAAACCGCCAGTCCCAGCCACGTCGCCAGCCGCAGCGGCACGGTGGAAAATGAAAAGATGCCGTCCATCGCCAGCCGGAAGGATTTTTTGAAGGTGTATTGCGGCGCGCCGCCGGCGCGTTCGCCGCGCTCGAATTCCATTGACGTTTGCCGGAATCCGCACCATGTCCGCAGACCGCGCAGATAACGGTTCCGCTCCGGCAGCGCGTTTATCACAACGACGACTTTTTTGTCCAGCAGGCAGAAATCGCCCGCGTCCGCCGGCATCGGGAACCGCGCCAGCCCGGAAATGACGCGGTAAAATCCCCAGGCGAGAATCCGTTTGAGCCGCGGGTCCGCGCGTTTTTTGCGCGTGGCAAAGACCACTTCAAATCCTTCGCGCCATTTCGCGAGCAGTTGCGCGATGGCCTCCGGCGGATCCTGCAGGTCGGCGTCAATGATGACGGCGGCATCGCCGGTCGCATAATGCAAGCCCGCGCTCACGGCGGCCTGATGGCCGAAGTTGCGCGCAAACGACAGGCAGCGCCAGCGCGGGTCCTTCTGGTTTTGCGCCTTCAGCAATTCCCACGTCCCGTCGCGCGAACCGTCGTCCACGCAGATGATTTCGCAATCCGCTCCCCAGCCGGCCGCCGCGGCGCTCATCCGCCCAAAGAGCCGGGGCAGGACGGCTTCCTCGTTGAAGCAGGGCACGATGACGGAAATTTTTTGCATGATGGCCTTCGCCGGCGGTTTGTAAGCGCGTTGCCCCGCGGGCGCAAGCAAAAATGGTCCATCCCGCCAGCGCGTTAATCAGGATTCCAAAGCGGTGTGGCGTCAGGCCTCCGGCCTGACGTAGAGGGCGGCATCCTGCCGCCCGGAAAAAACGGGGACAACATCAACGCCCGGCAAAATATGGCAGTTTTGGTTAACATTGGCACAGTTTGAAATGCCGCACGGAAAAGCGGCGGAGGGCCGCCGCAGTCCAAGACGCTGACGCGTCAACCGGCAACCACCGGTCCGCGCGAAGCGTCTTGGACTGCGCCAGTCCTCTGGCGCTTTGCGGGACCGGCTTTGCCGCATGAACCAGAGTGTCCCAATGTCAAATTGAACTGCCACAGCCAGCCGCCTGGTTGAGCTTCCATGGTTTTGTCCGCCGGGCTGGAAGCCCGGCTCTACGGCAGGCCGGGAGGCCTGCCGCCACCGGCTGCCGGCGTGTTCAGCACGCTTTCATAGACGGCCTTGAACTGGCGGGCGACTTCGCTCCATGACGCCGGTTTGGGCGGCGGTTGCAGCGACGGGGCCGCGTCGTAAAACTTCCGCAAAAATTCCGCCGCGCGCTCCGGCCCGGCGATGGGACAGTAGCTGGCGTGTCCGCCAAAGGTGCTGCGCGCCCACGGCAAATCGCTCAAGAGCAGCGGGCATTCGCACGCGGCGGCCTCCTCGGACGAGAGGCTCCGGGTTTCCATGGCACTCAACAGGACGAAACCGCGCGCCTCGCGGTAAATCTGCGCCAGCCGCGCGCGGTCGGAAATGGCGCCTTCGCAACGGAGTATTTGCGGCTGCTGCTTCGCCAGCGCAAAAATTTTTTGCGCGTAGGGGTCGGAATCCGAGTAAGGTTTGCCAATAATCCAGAGCGGTGTGCGCGCGCGAACGGCGGCTTCGGCCAGTTCCAGCACGCGTTTGCGTTCCGTGAGGGTGGCGGTGCAGACGAGCCATTGCCCGCGCGCGGCGGGCGCTGAATTCAAAAAAATTTCCTCGACGCCGTTGGGCACGACATGGACGCGCTCCTTGGGCGCGCCGAAAAGATACCGCATCAAATGCGCCTCCCAGGCGGTGTTGGCGATGCAGGCGTCGGCGAGGCGGTAGGAATCCCAGGCCATCCGCAGGCTGAATGTGCCGGGCAGGATTTTGCGAAAAACGCTGATGGCCATTTTTTGCAACGCCAGTTCGCCGCGCGAGCGCGAGCCGGTCGCGGTCAGGAGTTCCGCGACAACGACCCGGCAGCCCCGGCCTTGGGCGAAGGTGATGTAATCGGTGGCGGGCCGGCCGGCGAAATGGATGAGGTCGCCGCGCTGCGCGTCGTCCCACCAGCGGACGCAGTCCGTTTCAACGCCGGCCTGCTCCAGTGCCAGCATCGTCTGGACAAGCTGCCGCTCAAAGCCGCCGTGGGCCAGGGCAAATGGCAGCTGATGGTCGAACAGGACTTTCATTTTTGGCGGAGTTTGAACGTGCGCCCCATTCAAGGTAATATCCGGGAGGGAGTCAATGTGATTCCGGGCCGTTGGTGTGAATCGGGCGCAAATCTGGTTTTGAACCATTCGGTTTTCCCATTAACACCGCGCTTCAGCGCGGTGGCAAGCCGTCCCCAACCCACCCAACCGTTTCAACGGTTTTTGTTTGCCGCCATGCCAAGACCGGGAAGCCGTTAAACGGCTCTGTTCCCAAACTGGGCGGGGCACCGCACTGAAGTGCGGTGTTAATACCAGTGCTCAAAAACTGATTTGCGCGGAACAAACAATTCGGTTGCCGAAGTTTCGCCGGTTCGGTTAAGTTGGGAGACTGCGTGCGGCCGGGATGGCCGCGCGACCGGGTGCAAATGTTGAATGAATAATTCCACCGCCATCTTAAGAGCGCTGATCATCTACGCGATCTGCGTCCCGCTCGCCATCGTGGTGGGCTATGTGGCCGTGTCAACGGTCAATGCGCCGAACTATTCAAATTTCGTTGTGTTTGGGGTGCTGGCGCTGATTTTGGCCGCCCCGATTTTGCTGCGCTGGCACCATCCCCTGCTGATTTTGTGCTGGAACCTGCCGCTGGTCGTTTTTTTTCTGCCGGGCAAACCAACAATTTTTCTGCCCATGATGGCGGTGAGCTTCGGCATTTCCGTGCTGCAACGGGCGATGAACAAGGAGATGCGCTTCATCCCGGCGCCGCAAATCACCCTGCCTTTGCTTTGCCTGGGGGTGGTGGCGCTGGTGACCGCCAAAATGACGGGGGGCTTTGGGTTCCACTCGCTGGGGAATCAGGTCATGGGCGGCAAAAAATACGCCTTTCTGCTGGCGGGAATTGTGGGTTATTTTGCGCTCACCGCGCGGCGGATTCCGCCCGAGCGGGCCGGGCTGTATGTGGCCCTGTTCTTTTTGGGAGGGTGCGTCGCGATCATGGGGGACTTGATTGCAGTTGTTCCCCCGCCGCTCTATTTCATCTT
>Ga0181529_10001891_pt1 | contig 26146 bp, 25 predicted proteins | sample PEATcosm2014_Bin_36_FD_119763 | JGI IMG/M metagenome (GOLD analysis project Ga0181529, IMG submission 119763) | Peatland microbial communities from MTU Mesocosm Facility, Houghton, MI, USA - PEATcosm2014_Bin10_30_metaG | ecosystem: Environmental > Terrestrial > Soil > Wetlands > Peat | place... | reverse complement strand
GGCCGCCTGAGAGGGGCGGCTTGCTCCGGGCTACACCCTTCGCAAGCCGCCCCCCTCAACCAACAAAAACAAGAACCAACTACCCTGAGGAATGGGATTCTACAGAACTTTTGGGACTTGACTCAATCGCCGGAACAGCCATATTCAATGCTCGTCGAAAGGGAACTTAACGACTATATAAGACTGCGCAAAAAACAGTATGGAAGAATCTCTCCATTTTTATCGAGAATGGAAGATACGGTGAGGGAATGCTGTGAGCGCGGAGTCCGTAGGCGTGAGTTTTACACCAAACTTGAGGGCATTGAGAATGAAGCGTTGGCGAGATCAGGTCGCAGCGCACAAGAAAATATGGATGAAATCGCGGCACTCAAGGCGTTTGTAATCAATGAAGCATTTTACGGGGAGTTTCAGCAATTTGACCGATATTCATGCGGCTCCAATGCAGGTGAAGCTAAGGTGATAGCCAGCAGAGACATTACGAAATCTTGGTTGGAGGGCGATTGTATTTTGACAGGGCTGCGTGGTCAAGACATGATCGATTTGCTGGAAAAGGAAAAACTTCCTATTTTGGATGCGATTTCTCTTGAAGACATATTGGAATGGCATACCGCGACTCACAATGTAGCCTGCGCGTTTCAAGAGAGTCTTACTAGTATGCTCGATTTGCATAAAGTGCCGCGCTCTTTGAAAGACGAGGCAGGTATTTCCGCATGTGTGCGCCAGCACATCGAGAACATACGGGCATGCATGATTCGCTCTTTCTCAGATCAAAACAGGAAAAGCCTTCTGGAAGCTCCCTGGTCAGAGGTGTATTTCGGACTAAATTCGGATATCGGGTCTCGCCTCACTGCCGGCGGCGTAGCAGCCTTGATCGGTCTTTGCAGCCGTGAACTAGGCGTGATTTCTCTACTTTCCGCTGGGTATATAAACATGTTATTCAAGAAATGCTCCAAGAGCGAAAATATGGTACATTTTGAAACCTCGCTCGAGTTCAGTCTGCGTGAAAACATTTTGGGGGAAGCCTATGTCAAATGATGTAAAAGCAGAGAAGTGTGCTCCGAGAGAAAGTCAGTGGCTTCTGCCCGAGGATTGGGCTTGGGTTCAGATGAGTGTGCCGATTGTCTGCGTAGATATTATGCCGATTCGACTCTCTCGCACTGTATCGAATAGGATTAAGTCAATCGGTTTGATATCGAGAATTACACAACGGGGGACGTTGGGATGGTGCCTCATAGGGGGAAGGCTACTTTATGGAGAATCTCTTGTGGTGGCAATCCGACGGCAAGTTAAGGAAACTCTTGGGAATCGCATTCGTGCAAATCTTTCTCGGAAGACGAATCCGGCTTTCATAGCGCAATACTTTCCTTCGGGCAAGCACCCCTTCTGCCTTGACCCGCGTCAACATTCCGTGGGTCTAACTTATGCGGTTGAACTTGAGGGAATCCCGAGCCCTCGGGGTGAAGCTTCAGCATTTGAATGGTTCGGAGTAGACAATCTGCCGTCTTTCAAATTGTTTGGTTTTAACCAAGACAGGATAGTAAAGAGATGTCTTGAATCCCTTCGAGAAAACGGCAGTCACTCTCAGCGCGATTGATCAATAATGGCTAGCTTAAGCGCTTTGCAGAATATGGGTGCGTCCCGTTTCCACGCAGCATCTCAACTGATTCATGATCCCACAGGCTCGTCAGATTGTAGGGAGCAACCGCTTACAGTAGCGCAAGGCTAATCCTATGTTGCACTACGAGAGCACGCGGCGCAGGAATCCGCGCAGGCCCAGGCGGCCCAGGGCGGCGGTGAAGACGGTCAGGGCCAGCAGCACCGCCCACCAGGGCATGTGCGGTACGCCGGGCGTGACGGCGGCGCGCAGCCCCTCGCTCATGTAGACGATGGGATTGATGAGGACGCCGTATTTCATGGCCGCGATCTTGTCCAGGCCCGACCAGGGGTAGTAGACGCAGCCCAGGAAGGTGATGGGCACGAGCACGATGGAGAAGACCAGTCCGATCTGTTTGGGAGGAACGAAGGAACCGATGGCCAGTCCCATCGATCCGGCCAGCAGGCTGGAGAGGATCAAGACGATGACCAGAAAGGGCCAGTTGTGCAGGTCGGCGCGCACCGGCGAGGCGGGCACGTAGAAGGCCATGGGAATCACCAGCAGCGCGGCCAGAATGCTCTGCATGGCGCTGAAACAGACCTTTTCCAGAGCCACTGCCCAGAGCGGGATGGGGCACATGACGCGGTCGTCGATCTCGCGGGTAATGCCGAATTCGGTGGAGAGGGGCAGGGCCACGGCGGCGATGCCGGTGAACATGATGCCGACGGCCATCAATCCCGGCAGCAGGATGGCGCCGAAGTTGGCTCCCCCCGCAGCGGCCATGGGGTTGGCGCCGCCGCTCATGTGCGGCAGTACGTAGGTGAAAACGAAAAGGAAGAGCAGCGGCTGCATTCCGACGCGCATCACGAAGGGTCCCAACTCCCGCGTCAACACCCGCAGGTCGCGCAGGTACAGGCCGACGAAGGACTTGATGAAGAAATGAGTGGTCATTTCCGGACTATTCACGCAGATCCCTCCCGGTGAGGCGAATAAAGACGGTTTCCAGGCTCGGTTCGGCAATGGACAGGTCGCGCAGGCCGTGGCCGGCGGTGACTTGAACCAATTCGGGTAGCAATCCGTCAGAGGTCGCGCCGATGACGCGCAGGCCGTCGGCGGTGACTTCGGCGCTGCTCACGTCGTCGCGCTGCTTAAGTTGGGCGGCGACGGCTTCAAGACCCTCGAGCGACTTGAGTTTGAGGTCGAGAATGGTCTGCGCGCCGAAGGTGGTCTTCAGTTTTTCCGGGGAGCCCAGGGCCAGCACACGGCCGTAGTCGATGATGGCCACGCGATCGCTGAGCTGGTCGGCTTCTTCCATGTAGTGAGTGGTGAGCAGAACGGTGATGCCTTCCCTGCGCAGCTCCTGGACCGCCGACCACATGGCCATGCGGCTCTGCGGATCGAGCCCGGCGGAGGGCTCGTCGAGAAAGAGCACGGCGGGCCGGTGGGCAATGGCGCGGGCAATCTGCACCCGCTGCGCCAGGCCGCCGGAGAGCTGGTTGGGATAGACCTTCTTGCGCTCGGTGAGCAGAAACTGCTTGAGCAACTCGAGCGACCGCGCCCTGGCCTGCAAGGGGCTGAAGCCGAAATAGAGGCAGTGGAAGTAGAGATTCTCATAGACCGTCAGCGAGCGGTCGAGTGTATTGAATTGGGGCACTACGCCAATCTGGCGGCGCGCATGGGCCGGGTCTTTGACCACATCGATGCCGTTGATGCGGACCGTGCCCGCGGTGGGCAGCGTGCGCGTGGTGCAGATGCTGATGGTGGTGGTCTTGCCGGCGCCGTTGGGACCAAGCAGGCCGAAGATCTCACCCTGCTTCAGCTCCAGATCGATGCCGTCCACGGCCACTACGCGCAGCTTGGACTCAAAGACTTTGGTCAGTGCTTCGATTTGAACGATCAAAGGATCACCCGCAAAGGTCCAACTGCAAGCGTCACCCAGCAGCGGAGGGGAAGTGCGTACATCCATCAGAGTATCCCATCGGATGGGTCCTGGTTGCTCTGGTGAAATTCGCTCAGAGGGATTTGTGGCGCAGGGCGTGGAGGAAGACAAAGAATAGGCGCTCCGACCGGCCGTGCGGCCCATCGGAGCAGGTTGCAGGAGCGCTCTTAGGGAACCTCTGATTAAGTCGGAGGTTTAAAGGGTACGGGCTTTAGCCCGTACATAAAGCTCAAAGAATCAATGGGCTTTAGCCCTTGAGGGAAGGTTGGGTCAAAGGAAACACACTTAATCAGAGGTTCCTTAGACCTGCACCTTGATCGCCGAGGTCTTCCAGATGTCGGCGCAGTAGTCGCGGATGGAGCGATCGCTGGAAAACTTGCCGATGCGGGCAACATTGAGAATCGACATGCGCGTCCAGGCGTCGTGATTGAGAAAATCCTTGCTTACGCGATCCTGGGCGTCGATGAACGATTGGTAGTCGGCCAGCAGCATGTACTCGTCGGCATTGAGCAGGGAATCGACCAGCGGCTGGAAGAGGCCACGGTCGCCGCGCGAGAACTCGCCGCTCAGCAGCGCGTCCAGAACCTCGCGCAGTTGCGAGTTCGATTCGTAGAACAAGCGCGGGGCGTAGCCCTTCTGCTTGGCCTCTTCCACCTCGGGGGTGGTCAGGCCGAAGAGGAAGAAGTTCTCCGCGCCGACTTCTTCGCGAATCTCGACGTTGGCGCCGTCCAGGGTGCCGATGGTCAGTGCGCCGTTCATGGCGAACTTCATATTGCCGGTGCCCGAGGCCTCCTTGCCGGCCAGTGAGATTTGTTCGCTGAGATCGGCAGCGGGATAGACGCGCTGCCCCAGCTTGACACTGAAATCGGGCAGAAAGATCACCTTGAGGCGATCCTTGACGATGGGATCGTTGTTGACCACCTCGCCCACGGCGTGAATGAGCTTGATGATGAGCTTGGCCATGCGGTAGCCGGGCGCGGCCTTGCCTCCGAAGAGGAAGGTGCGGGGCACGATTTCCATCTCCGGGTTGCGCTGCAAGCGTTTGTAGAGGGTGAGGATGTAGAGCACTTGCAAGTGCTGGCGCTTGTACTCGTGGAGGCGCTTGACCAGCACATCGAAGAGGGAGTCGGGGTCCAGGCGGTAGCCCATCTTTTGCTGGATCTGGGTGGCCAGGCGCAACTTGTTCTGGCGCTTGATGGCGGCCCAGATGGCGCGGAATTCGGGGTCGCCGGCCAGCGGTTCGAGGTTACGCAGTTGGTCCAGGTCGCGTATCCAGCCGGCGCCCAGATGGGAGGTAAGCAATTGCGCCAGCCGGGGGTTGCTCAGCACCATCCAGCGGCGCGGGGTGACGCCGTTGGTCTTGTTACTGAACTTTTCCGGAGAGATCTTGTAAAAGTCTCTCAATACATGGGTCTTCAGCAGCTCGGTGTGGAGCGCGGCCACGCCGTTGATGGCATGGCTGCCAAGCGAAGCCAGATGAGCCATGCGCACGAACTTCTCTCCGCGTTCGTCGATCAGAGAGAGACGCCTGACCAGATCCTCGTCGCCGGGATACTTGCTGCGCAGGTCCTCGATATGGCGGCGGTTGATCTCGTCGACGATCTCCAGGTGGCGGGGCAGCAGCGCGCCGAAGAGGCTGCGGGGCCATTGCTCCAGGGCCTCGGGCAGCAGGGTGTGGTTGGTGTAGGAGAGCGTCTCCTGGGAGGTATGCCAGGCCTCCTCCCACTCCAGATCGTGCTCGTCGAGCAGCAGGCGCATCAGCTCGGCCACGGCGATGGCCGGATGGGTGTCGTTCATCTGAATGGCGAAGCTGCGGTGCAAATCGGCCAACGAACGGTTGCGCGAGATCTGAATGTGCAGGATGTGCTGCAGGCTGCACGAGACAAAAAAGAATTGCTGGGCCAGGCGCAACTGCTTGCCCTGGATGCCCTCGTCGTTGGGGTAGAGGATCTTGGAGATGTTCTCCGAGGCCACCTTGTCGGCCACTGCGCCGAAGAAGTCGCCGGTGTTGAAGGTGTTGAAGTCGAAGCTCTCCACGGCCTGCGCCGCCCACAGACGCATGGTGTTGGCGGTGTTGGTCTTGTAGCCCAGAATGGGGGTGTCGTGGGGAACCCCGCGCACCACGCGCTGGGGAATCCACTTCACATGCAGGCGGTTATTGACGTCCAAATAGGACTCGGTGCGGCCGCCGAGCTTGACCTCGAAGGCGTCCTCGGGACGCTCCAGCGCCCAGGGATTGCCCAGGCGAAGCCATTTGTCAGTGGTCTCGACCTGCCAGCCGTCGCGGATTTGCTGATCGAAGATGCCGTACTCGTAGCGGATGCCGTAGCCGATGGCGGGAATGTCGAGGGTGGCCAACGAGTCCATGAAGCAGGAGGCGAGACGGCCCAGGCCGCCGTTGCCCAGCCCCGGCTCCTCCTCCTGCTCGATGAGCACGTTGAGATCGATGCCCAGCTTGCGCATGGCCCGATCGGTCTCGTCGTAGATGCCCAGATTGATGAGGTTGTTGGCCAGATGGGGCCCGGTAAGGAACTCCGCCGAAAGATAGCAGACGACGCGTACATCCTGGCCCTTGTAGCGGCTGGAGGTAGCAATCCAGCGCTCTACCAAGCGGTCGCGTACGCAGTGCGCCAACGCCATATAGAGGTCGTTGACCGTGGCCCGTTCCAGTGAGCGCCCCAAAACGAAGAAGAGATTGTCGAGAAAAGACTGTTCCAGTGATTCCACCGTCAAGGCTGTTCTCTGACACTTATCCGATTCCACTTGTTGCGGTTTTGCGGCGGGATTCTCGGCCATCTTCTACCTCGTTCCCCGAAGTGTGGAATTCTTCTTCCGGGGAGCTGTCCTTTCACGATACGACCGGCAATTGCGTGGCGCTATGAAAAAGCATCCAAATCCGCGCCGGGGAACCTAGAAAGGACCATTCTGAAAACCTTCTGGCTGGTTTGGGCCGGGAGTGAAGAATCAATTTGTTACGAACGGTCGAAACGAGCCCAGTGTACAGGACCAGATGAACAGACCATGTGATTCGGTGCCGCTCTCGGTGGAGTACGGGCGAGGACGCCCGCACTACAGCCGTCCAAGGGGCCAGAGCTACATTCCCGGGCTCACCGAATCCATAGGTCACTAGTTGACCGAGAGCACCAGCTTGCCGAAGTGCGAAGCCTCTTCCATGCGGGCCAGGGCTTTGCGGGCCTGCGACCAGTGGAAGTTCTCGCCGACGGGGCGAATCTGAGCCAAAGTCAGCGCCCGGTTGAGGGCCAGGAAGTCGGCGCGCGAGCCTACGTAGATTCCCTGAATGCGGGCCTGCTTGTGCAGGATCGCCGCCAGCGGGAAGGACTCTGCGGGGCCGGCTGCGTTGGTCTGGCTGAGAACGCCCACCTGGGCAATCACGCCGCCGGGGCGCAGGGCGCGCAGCGAACGGGGCAGCGTGCCCAGCCCGCCCACCTCGACCACCAGATCGACGCCCAGGCCGCCGGTCTGCTCCAGCGCCCAGCGCTCCCACTCCGGTTGGCTGCGGTAGTTCAGGCCGGCGTCCAGACCCAGGGTCTGCGCCATTTGCAGCTTTTCGTCGCTGCTGCTGATGCCCAGCACCCGCGCTCCCTGCAAACGGGCCAGTTGCAGGGCGAAGATCGACACTCCACCTGTTCCCTGAATCAAGACGGTCGAGCCGGGACGGAGCTGGCCGGCGGCCAGGGCGTTCCAGGCGGTGACGGCGGCGCAGGGCAGGGTCGAGGCCTCTTCGTAGCTGAGATGGTCGGGAATGGCCACCAGGCCGGATTCCTTGACGACGATGCACTCGGCCAATACGCCGTCGATGTCGCCGCCCAGAGCGCCGCGGGCTTTTTCAGCGGTAATGGGGCCGTCCAGCCAATTTTGCATAAAAATGGGTGCGACGCGGTCGCCGGGTTTGAAGGCGGTTACGCCGGCTCCCACCTCGGCCACAATCCCAGCCGCATCCGAGCAGGGAATCCGCGGAAGGCTCAATTTGGGGTTGTAAATGCCCTTGATGAGGAGCAAATCGCGGTAGTTGTAAGAAATCGCACGAATTTCTACCAGCACTTCGCCGGCCTTCGGCGTGGGGGTGGGACGCTCCGCAAACTCTAGGGAATCAATGCCAAATGACTCAATCTGCCAAGCCCGCATAGGGAATTCCTCCGCTTTCTCGGTGGGGTCTGGGTCAGCCTGCGGGACACAAGGCCGCAAAGTCCCCGTAGAATGAAGATATGGCCCGTGGTTGGGAAAGTAAATCCGTGGAGGATCAGATGGCAAATGCAGTGCAGGAACTCGAGGCAGGCCCCGAGAACAGCTCCGCGAAAGAAGAGGCCAAACGTCAAGCCGATTTGACGCGCCAGGATCGCGCCCGGCAGATTCAGGGACTGGAATTGCAGCGGGAGAACATCCTCTCGCAGCGTACCTCGCACCCGGCGCGCCGCGCCGCTCTGGAAGCCGCCCTGGCCCAGATCGAGGCGCAGCTCGAAGAATTGGGATAGAAAACAGTGATCAGTGGTCAGTTGTCAGTGGTCAGTTCAGGCGAGACTGCGTCTCGCCTTTGTTCGCTGCATGACTGAGGATGGCGAAGATTTATCATCCGCATCTCATTTAGCTTTCTCGTCGGAAAGTGCCTTGCGGGGTATTGTGGCCATCCGGGCGAAGAGTACGCGCTGATGAGTGTCGGCCACTTCGACAAGCGATTGAATTTCGTTGGCCAGCGAATCTTCTGGCCGCAAGATCGTCTTTCACTGACAACTGACAACTGATCACTCGGATCTATGGAAGAGCAGGGAATTGGCCTGCTGCACCGGGGTAAGCAGAATGCGGGCGATATTTACATGCGCCGGCCGACAGGCGGCCCAGACGATCGCCTCAGCCACATCGGCTGGGGTCAACGGCTGCACACCCTTGTAGACATTGGCGGCGCGCTCGGTATCTCCGTGGAAGCGGACGATGCTGAACTCCGTCTCCACCATCCCCGGATCGACGGTAGTGACGCGGATCGGCGTGCCCAGTACATCCTGGCGCAGTCCATCGTTGATGGCCCGTTCGGCGGCCTTGGTGGCGCAGTAGACGGCGCCGTTGGGGTAGGTCAGCTCACCGGCTGTCGAACCCAGATCGATGATGTGCCCGCTGCCCCGCTCGACCATGCCGGGAACCACCGCACGAGTGACGTAGAGCAGTCCCTTCACGTTGGTGTCGATCATCTCTTCCCAGTCGTCGATCTGGCCGGCGTAGAGTTTGTCGAGTCCGCGGCTGAGGCCGGCATTGTTGACCAGGATGTCGATGGCCGCCCACTCGGCGGGCAACTCGGCGATGGTCTGGGCCACCAGGGCGCGGCTTCGCACATCGAGAGCGAAGGTGTAAACGGCCTCCGCACCGCGCTCCATGGCCAGAGCGGCGGTTTCGGCCAGCTTATCGGCGCGCCGGGCAGCCAAAAGCAGACGTGCGCCTTCGGCGGCGAAGGCCAGCGCGGCAGCCGCGCCGATGCCGGAGCTGGCGCCGGTGATGAAAACGATCTTTCCTTGCAAATTCATGCCTTGCAGATTCATGGTTCTATCCTAATCAATCGGGAAGGGCTTGCTGGTGGATGGATGGGGCCTGGCAGTGGAACGCCGCTGCGCCATATGGTACTGGCCCGCCGCCCAGTCTTCTTTGGCCAAGCCGGATTCAATTGCGTCGGCGAAGATTTGCGCCATGGTTTCGGCCAGGCTGAGCGTGGTCTCGCGGCTGGCCGCCGCCCGACAAAAGAGGTCCAGATCTTTAGCGCCCAATTCCACCGTCGCCCCCGGAAGAGCGGGCGGGTGCAGCATCACGTTGCCGTAGGCGGCGTAAAAGGGCGATTGAAAGAGCGCGGAGTTGACGGCCTCCAGAAAGATTCCAGGGTCAACGCCCTGCGCGGCAGCGTAGACGAAGGATTCGCCCAGGGAGTGAATCATGGCGCTGATGAGGAAGTTTCCGCCCAGCTTGACGGCGTGGGCCTGGCGCGGCTCCGGGCCGAGAACGGTGAGTCCGCGGCCCAGGGCTTCGAGCACCGGGCGGGCCTTGGCGATGGCGGCGTCGCGGCCGGCGGCTACGATCCACAAGCGGCCCTCTTCGGCGACGTTGGGGCGTCCGAAGACCGGAGCGGCGACAAAGAGGCGGCTGTGCTGGATGTGCTCGGCGGTGAGCCGCTCGCTGAGCGCCACGCTGATGGTGGAGTGGACGATGTGTACCGCGCCGGTCGGCAGCGCCTCCAGGAGCCCTTCGGAGCCGAAGAGCACCTCTTCGTGCGCTGCATCGTCGAAGAGCATGGTGCAGACGGCTTGCGCACCACGAACGGCCACGGCGGGCGTGGCGGCGATCTGCGCGCCCATCGCGGCAAAGGGCGCGGCGCGCTCTGGGGTACGGTTCCAGACAGTCAGTTCGTGACCGGCGGCGATCAAACGCCGGGCCATGGGCGCGCCCATCTTGCCCAGGCCGAGAAAGGCGATCTTCATAAAAAACTCCCCGCTTGCCACTGTATACCAAGTGAAAACAGGCTATGCGAGTGTGTGCGTGCAGTGTTGAAGGGCTGAGTTCACTGGAATTCTACTTCAGCAGGCGAAAACCGACTCAAGCAGCTCGCGAGCGCTCACGATGCGAGTATTTCCCCAATGTAGCGGAAAGTGTCGGCGATTTCCAGTAACCAGATAATCCGCATGAGCAGTCTCGGCGAACTCCAAAAAACGATTGTCACGCTCATCGGGCGAGATGGACAGGGTCCGGCTAGGTGAAACCAAGGTGCTGTTACGGCGGATCAGCACAAGAGATTCCTCTATTTTGGCAGGCTGAAACGGAAACTTGGGCCGGCGTAAAACCAATTCATATTCAGCCAAGATCTCTGCCGTGACGAATCGCCATAAGACTCCATCATTGGCGAGATTGTTGACGCGATTCTCCAACCCACGGGGGTTGAGGTGGGCCGATACCAGGATGTTGGTGTCAATCACAACAAATGCTTGCGGCATCCTGTTCTCGCTGCACCGCGCGGCAAGCGGCAATCTCGGCGTCGATCTCTTCCATCGAGATCTTGTCGCCGCCATGCGCGACTGAGTAAGCATGAATCTCTGCCATCAGCGGGTGATCGGGTGCAATCAGGTCAATATAATCTTGCAGGCTCAGCAGAATCGCCTTGGCCTTGTCGTTCTTGGAGACGACAAATCGCTCCCGCTGCTTGCCGGATAGACGGCGCAAGATGTCGCCGAAGTTGGCGCGAAGCTGGGTGGGCGTGACCCTGGTCAGACCCAATGTGTTGATCCTTGCCATTTGAACTCCAAGGCCCAAATCGACGCAATACGCCGCAGGTAGCTCCAGCATAGGACGAAGCCTACCGCAGGTCAACCTGTGAGCGAGCTGCCAACACAACGATGGAGACACGTTTGCGTTACTGCGGCGTCACCAGATGGTGGGCGATGGCGAAGAGGGCCAGCTCCAGGCGGGTGGAGACGCCGGTCTTGTCGAAGATGTTGGAGAGATGGCGCTTCACGGTCTCTTCGCTGAGGCTGAACTGTTTGGCGATGTCGCGGTTGGAGCAGCCCTCGACGATGGCGCCGACGACTTCCAGTTCGCGCGGGGTGAGGCCGTAGGTCTTGCGCGGGGGCACAGCGGCCTGCTGCATCAGTTCGTGCAGGGCGCTGACCAGATTGACGACGCGCTTGCCGCCGATCCAGTAATCGCCGCCCATGACGGTGCGTATGGCGGTCTGCAGAGCGCCGGTCAGGGCGTCCTTCAGCACGATGCCGCGGGCGCCGATCTGCAGCGCCTCGATGATCTGCTGGGTAGAGATGGTCGAGGTGAGCAGCAGAATCTTGACCGTAGGCGAGCCGTTCATGATGGCCCGCATCGCCTCCAGGCCCGGCAGGCGGGGCATCATTACATCGAGCAGAAGAATGTCGGGCTGAAGATCCAGGGTCTGGGTGATGGCTTCGTCGCCATCGCTGGCCTCGCCGGCTACTTCAAAGCCTTCAATTTCGGCGAGCATGTTGCGCACGCCGATGCGCACGACGGGATGGTCATCGGCTAGAACGATTCGGATGGGACGATCCATTGCTGGGGCTGACCTCCACGAACGGGAATGCGGCCTGCTCTACGGTGCGAAAGAATCCTCATCCAGCATACGCCGCAGGTTACGGGCGGCCCGGCGCAAATCGGCTGGCAGAGCAGAGCTGTTATCCAACTGGTTACGTTGCGAGGAAGTTACGGCAGCAGTTGCAGGGATCTCCAGTGCGCCGGACTCGATGAGAGCGCCGAGCCGGGCGAGTTGCGCCGCTCCGGCCATCGCTGCGCCGCCCTTGAGGGCGTGGCCAATGCGCCGGGCCTCGGCGGCGTCCTGGGCGGCGATGGCGGCGTCTAAGGCGATCATGCGGCGGTCGCAATCGGCCACCAGAGCGGTGAAGATCTCGCGCACCGCGGCAGCCGGCATCATGGAGCGCAACTGGGCCAGCGTCTGGGCGCTGACCACCGGCTCGGCGGACTCCGCCTCGGCTTGCGCAAAGGGCCGGTCTTCTGCTGCTTTGCCTTGCTGATGCGCAGCTTCGCTGAGCGTCTCCGCCCACAGATGGCGCACTTCCGCGGCGTCGAAGGGCTTGAGGAGAAAGCCGTCTGCGGCGGTGCGCAACTCGGCCGCCGGCTCGCTGGCGCTGATCAGGACGATGTGTGCGCCGGTGCGAAGGCGCAGGGCATGGATCAACTCCAGGCCGCTCAGCCCCGGCATCTGCGCATCCATCAGGATCAGGGACGGGGAGCAGAGTTTGCTCTCCAGCAAGCTGACGGCGGCAGCGCCATCGTCTGCCGTCTCGACGGTGAATCCGCTCATGCCCAGCAAAGTGGAAAGCACCTCCCGGCTGATGGGATCGTCGTCGATCAGCAGGACGGCGACGGGTTCAGGTTCCGCGTTGCGATTCTGCATGACTCTAGTGTGCCATTGGCGGGCGCTCGGGCGGATTGGAATCGATGGGTCCCTCGGGCTTCAGTCCCGCCGGAGTTCAACTGCCGGAGGAAACCGGGGGCAGAATCGCAGCAGCGATGAATTCCCGTGTACTTACAATGCGGGTCGTCTTCCAAATGGGGGGATAATGGCGGCGATTTCCCGTTACTAAAAACGCTGCACCAGCGCATTCGGCGCACTCCAGGAAGCGATTGTCCCGCTCGTCTGGTGAGACTGCGAGAATCGCCGTGGGCACGACCAGGTTGCTGTTTTGCCGGATCAGCGCCAGGGATTCAGCAATCTCCGCAGGCGAAAATCGAAATTTTGGACGGCTCAGGACGGATTTGTATTCGAACAGGATAGGTTCTGAAACAAAAAGGCGAAGAGATAACTGGATCGCCTTTCTGTAAACGAACTGCTCCAACCCCAGTGGGTTAAGGTTCGCCGAAACCAGAATATTGGTGTAAAGAACGACCGATGGAAGCTGCATTAGCCATGCGCTCCTCTTCTCTCCACGCGGCAATCTCGGCGTCGATCTCGTCCATGGTCATCTTGTCGGTGCCGTTGGCGACCGAGATGGCATGCATCTGGGCCAGAATGTCAGGTTTTGGAGCAATCAATTCGAGATAGTCTTCCAGCCCAAGGACCACCGCCTGGGGTCCGTTGCGCAAACCGATGAGAAAGCGTTCGGGATTCTTCCCCGAGGCGCGGCGGATGATCTGCCCCAGCTTGGAGCGGGCCTCGGCCGTAGTGAGAGATTGCGGAATCTGTACGCCGCTGCTCATGGCCAAACCCCTCTACCGGCGGCTTTGCGCCCTCCCGGAGTTGATTCAAGGATAGGACGAAGCCAGTGGCGGGTCAATTACGATACGGGCGCGAGGCGGGCGGCAAGCGAGAAAAGGAGTAGTTTTTCAATGTTGTTTGGCGTAGCCTGAATCCAGGAGCCGAAACCATGGAAGTGCTGCTCACCGCCGATCAAGAGGCATTCGCCCGCCGCGCCGTGGAGGCTGGACGGCTGAGCAGCGAGGAAGACGCGGTACAGGAAGCACTCGCTTTGTGGGAGGAGCGGGAACGCCGGCGGGTGGAGTTTTGCGCCACGGTAGATGACTCCCGCGCAGCTCTGGTCCGCGGCGAAGGGCGCCCGATCACGGCGGAATCCATGCGCGCGCTCTCTGCTGAAGTCAAAGAGCGCGGACGCGCCCGCCTGTTCGCGGAATTGGCTCAAACATGATCATGAACCACCGTATAGCCCCGCAAGCCGAAGCCGATCTGGACGACATTTGGCTTTATGTCGCACGGGAAAGCGGCAGCATGGAGGTCGCCAGCCGTCTGATCGACTCCATCACCGACCGGTTCTGCTTCCTGGCTGGCTTTCCCCAAGCCGGGCGTGCTCGGGATCGGGAATTCGGGGCCGGAGTTCGTAGCTTCCCCGTGGGCGAGTACATCGTCGTTTACTGTGTAGAAGGCGCGGACGTGTTCATCCTCAGAGTTGTGCACGGCAGACGCGAGATGGAAAAACTCTTTGAATAACGACCAGCGTCAGTCTCCCACCACCATCACCTGAAAGCTGCCCAGGATCGGGGCGGTTTGCAGCTTGCCGATGCCGCCCGGCTTGGTCAGATCGAAACCGACCAGATTCGTGACCAGGTAAACCTCTCCATTAACCGGGTTTACAGCCATCGACCGGGCAAATGTGCGGGTGGGCAAGTCTTGAAGGACGGTATAGCTGTCGGTGATGTGGCGGCGAGCGATGGTGAGGCTGCCGCTGCCTGCACCACTGGCGACAAAGAGCAGGCCGCGGTCGGGATCGTAAACCAAAGAGTCCGGAGCATCGTTGAGTGGAAGCGTCGCCACCAGTTTGTCTTGTCCTAAGTTCCAAACGATCAGCTTCATGTTCTTGCAGACGGCAAAGAGCCGTTGCTGGCGGGTGTCTACAGCCAGTCCCACGGGTTCGAAGCAGCCGGAATTGAGAAAAATCTTGTCCGGATGGTCAGGCGCAGCCCAGGCGGCGCGGGCCTTCTCGCTGGCCTTGATCTCGCTCCAGTCCAAGGTGGTTGGGTCTGCCCCATTCTGCGATTGCAGCAGGCTGGCGACGTGATGGGTATCGATTCGAAGCACGTAATTGCGGTCCACTACGCTGACGAAGAGCCGGTCCTGGCCATCGAAGAGCGCATCGCCCAAACGGCCGGAGAAGAGCATTTGGCCCAATACAGTGTTGGTTTTGGTGTCGATCATGGCAACTGGCGTGATGGGATTCAGGTCCGGGGCTGGACCGGGAACAAGATGGCCGTTGACGGTGTGAAAGACTGTCTTGGATGTGGCCCCTTTTATGGGCGGCGGGGTGAGGATGGCGAAGAGCAGATGGTCCGCGGGATCGTAAACCAACTGCCGGGGAGCGGAAGCAACCGGGATTTTGGCTGAAATCTGCAAGCTGCGCCGGTCGAAGATTAGAATTGCGCCTGCCTTCAAATCGCTGATGTAGCCGAACTCTCCCGTATCGTCGAGGGCGATGGCATAGGCCTCGCCGAGGCCGCCGATCTGGCCTGCCAGCGCACCGGTTTCCACATCGACCACCTGCACCACGGGCCCGTGGGCGATGTAAAGCCACCCCGCCGCGGGGTCCAGGGTGAGCCGGTTCCAGTCACCCTCGCCACCGATGGTCCAGGTCTTGGTGACAAAGAAGGGCTTGCCGCCCAATTCGCTGGGTAGGCCGAGTTGCTGTGCGGTCAACACAGAACAAGAGAACAGAGATATAGCAAGGGACTTCCACATGGGGAGTTCTCCTTGTCAAGATGGACGCAAAGCCTCTCGACAGAGTTCATAAGGATTTCAAGAATTAGAATAATTTCAAAAAAACAAGATCATTGCAGATGAAGCCCTTGTACCAGTTCCGGTTTATTGAACTTTCTCAGTTTGCTTCTTTTGAGGACCTCCTTCTCAAAGCCCAGCGGATCGTTCTGAAAGCGGCTGAATTCGATTCGCCCTTCCATGCCAATGACCGTGATGTCACCATCCTTGTTCTGTTCCGCATCGACAACTTCAGACCATGGAATAAAAACCTTTGCCCTCCACCACCAAAGGCGTTCAAGTCCGCGATTGGAGATCGCGATAACAGGTGGCCAACTCAAGAGGAACCAAAGATCAAAACCAATCAGTCCGATTCGAATCCACCATTCCGTAGTCGCCCAATCGCGATAACAAAAAAAGGATAGTGTAATAACTCCGAAGATAATCAATGCTCGAAAAAGGCGTGAAAAGCGATATAGAAGTTTTTCATTCTTCAAGGCGGCGTGGGATAGTCGGGCTTCAAGTTGGGTGATGCCAAAAACTGCCGCAACGATTGGATAGAGCGGTAAATGTCTGATTGCCATGCCTCCTGAAAGCAGATTTTTTCTCAATAACAGGCAGCCCGCTACTACTGAATCGAAATGAAAATCATTCGATCTCCTGAGGAACTTCGTGCAGCCAGCCGGGAGCTTTGAGCAGTTCGCGGGGGCGGCTGCCGTCGGCGGGACCAACCAGGCCGTCGCGCTCCATCAGATCGATCAAGTGGGCGGCGCGGCCGTAGCCGATGCGCAGACGGCGCTGCAGGAGCGAGGTCGAGGCCTTGCCGAACTCGAAGACCAGGCGGACGCCGTCGTCGAAGAGCGGATCGTTCTCGTCGGGATCGCTGTTCGAGCCTTCGACGCTGGGGCGGTCGTCCTTGGGCGACTCCAGAAAGCCTTCGACGTACTCGGCCTGGCCTTGCGCCTTCCAGAAGCCGACCACCGCGGCGGTCTCCTTTTCGCTGACGTAGGGGGCGTGCAGGCGGACCAGGCGGCTGGTTCCCGGCGGCAGAAAGAGCATGTCGCCGCGGCCCAAGAGCGATTCGGCTCCGTTGGTGTCGAGGATGGTGCGGGAATCCACCTTGGTGGCCAGGCGGAAGCTGATGCGAGTGGGTACGTTGGCCTTGATGAGGCCGGTGATGACGTCCACACTGGGGCGCTGCGTGGCCAGAATGAGATGAATGCCCACGGCGCGAGCCATCTGGGCCAGGCGGGTGATGGATTCCTCGACATTGGCGCGGTCGAGCATCATCAGGTCGGCCAGCTCGTCGATGATGATGACGATGTAGGGCAGCGGCTCCTCATCTTCGCCGTCTTCGAAGAGTGAGGGCATGGAGCCCTCGAAGAGCTTGTTGTACTGGTCGATGTTGCGCACGCTCCGCGAGGCCAGCAGCTTGAGGCGGCGCTCCATCTCGCGGACGGCGTTGCGCAGGGCGTTGGCGGCCAGCTTGGGCTCGGTGATGATGGGGGTGAAGAGGTGCGGCACACCTTCGTACATGCCCAGTTCGACGCGCTTGGGATCGACCAGAATCAGCCGCACCTGATTGGGTGTGGTGCGGAAGAGCAGGCTCATGATCATGGCGTTGATGGCCACGGATTTGCCCGATCCGGTCGAACCGGCGATCAAGACGTGGGGCATGGAGGCCAGATCGGCGGTGACGATGCGGCCGTTGATGTCCTTACCCATGGCCAGGGTGAGGCGCGATTTGGCCTTATTGAAGGTTTCCGACTCGAGCACGTCGCGCAGGTGAATGGTCTCGCGCTCGTGGTTGGGAACCTGAATGCCGACCGTGCTCTTGCCGGCCATGCGCTCGATCAAGATGCTCTCGGCGCGCATGGCCAGGCAGAGATCGTCGGCCAGGCCGGTGACGCGGGAGTATTTGACGCCAGCCTCGGGCTTGAACTCGTAGGTGGTGACCATGGGGCCGGGATTGATCTGGACCACCTGGCCGCGCACGTCGAACTCGCCGCATTTCTCGACCAGCACTTTGGCCTCCTGGCGCAGCGCGTCTTCGCGGATGGTTCCGGGGGCTTCGCCGAGGTTGAGCAGAGTGCTGGGAGGGAGCTTGAAGCCGCTCACGTTCTTGGGGGCGACGGTGGCGGTGCGCACCTCCGCGTCGGCGCGGTTGTGAATGGCGATGGCGCCTTGCGGATCGCGCGGGGCGGCTTCAACGGCAGCCCGAGTTGCGGGAACGGGTTCACTGGCGCGCGGAGCAGTGGCTTGCGGCACGGATTTGAACGCCGGAGGCTGCGTTTGCTCGGCCCGCACTGGCTGGGGACGGATCTGCGCTGGAGTGGCCGACGCAGCCGTTTGCGCCGCGACGGCAGGCAGACTCTCGGCGGAAGCATCGACTCCAGGAGCATCGGCAATGGAGCGCTCCCAGACGCTGGGCTTGCGGGCAGTGATGGGGACCGGCTCCTCCAGCGGCGCAGGGCTGGTTTCGAGGGGAGTGCGCCGGACGGCGGGAAGGTCGTCCAACGCGTCGGCATCGGCGCGATGAAAGAGGGGAGCTTTGCGGGCCGGGATCTCTTCGCGGGCAGCAAGCGGGCGGCGGGAGGCGCGCTGGGCTTCACGTTCGGCCTTCAACTCCTGACGCTCGGCGCGCAGTTCGGCGCGTTCTTCGCGCCAGTTGCGCCAGCGGTCGCGCCAACGCATGAGTTGCAGCCAGCGCTCGTGCAGGCTCTCACGCATGATCCAGAAGCTGACTGCGGAGCTGAAGTAGAGCCCGGTAGCCGCCAGCGCGCCGGCCACCAGCCAAGCGCCCTGCACGTTCAGGTAGGTCTTCAGCAACTCGGAGAAGATGCGGCCGAGGACGCCTTCGATAGGCACCATTCCCAGCCAGCGCCAGTGCCAGGGCAACAGTCCCAAACAGGCGGGAAGAAAGAGCAAAGCCAGCAGCGACCCCGTCCAGCGCAGCATCGGCGAGCCGCTGGGCCGGGAGCGCATCCAGGTCCAGCCCAGGCCGCCGAGCCAAAGCGGCAGCAAAAAGGCGCTCAGACCGATCCATTGCAGCAACTGGTCGCTGAGCAGGGCGCCGAAGAGGCCGATCCAATTGCTGACGGCGCGGGGCCCTGAGGCAGAAGCAGCGGTGTTCAGGGAGGGATCGGTGGCGCGATAGGTGGCCAGCGCCAGCAGCAGCAGCAGCGAGACCAGCAACAGCATCAGTCCCAGAAAGATATTCAGGGGGCGGCTGCGGGTCGGCGATAGAACAATGCGAATCGGCTTCATGGCGGGCTCATACTCGCTCCGAACCCTGCGTAGAACCGCTGCGAACGGGCTGCGGGAGCGGGGAAAAAGAGTCCCAGAGCAGATTCTATTATCGCTGCAAGAGGGGAGAAAATTGGGCAAAAGAAGGCGGGGGAATCTCGGCGTCCACCCCTACCAGATGCGCCGGACGCCAAACTGATCGAGTTTCGTATCCGGGCTGAGAATAGCAATATCCAGGCTGAGGGCCTGGGCAGCGATCATGCGGTCGAAGGGGTCGCGGTGCGCGGCAGGGAGCCTGCCCGCGCGCAGTGCATCCGCAGTGTCGATGGAGAGCAGATTGTAGCCTGCGATTTCCATGACCTCGAAAAAACTTCGTTCCAGATTCTCTGCGTCGGGCAACTTTCCTATCCGCACTTTGGTAGCGATCTCCCAGGCCGAAGCTGCCGAGACAACGATCACATTTCTCTCGTCGGTTACAACGTTCCGTGCTTCGGGGCTGAGAAAAGACGGGGAGAGCGTAGCCCAGATCAAGGCGCAGGTGTCGAGCAAAATCTTCACTCCCCGCCCCCATCCCACAAATCGAGCTCGTCGTCCGGCAGCGGTTCGAAGAACGACTCGGCGAGAACAAATCCGGGTGTTTCCAATGCACCCAGCCTCTTTTTGCGGACCGGCTGAATCGCTTCCAGGCGGGCCACAGGAGTCTTGTCTCTGCCCGAGGTGATGGTGACCACTTCGCCCTTCTGGACCTGTTTGACGAGTTGGGAGAGGTTGGTTTTGGCTTCGAAGATGGTTGCAGAGATCATGAGAACTTCCCTCCTGCTAATTTATCTTAACCAGGATAAAAGGAAAAAATCAAGCGTGTTTTGAATGAAGCAAAGAATGAAGAAACCGCTATGCGGAAGAGAAAGAAAAACCGATGAAATCCGAGGGCGGCGAACTTTGCTGAGAGGGAGCTCGCCGCGAATGTGTCTTTATCCCGCCAGAAAGCGGGCTCCGAAGAGCAGAATGGCTGCGCCCAGCAGGATGCGGTAGATGGCGAAGATGGTAAAGCCGTGGCGGCGCACCCACATCAGGAACCACTCCACGACGCCCAGGGCGACGAAGAAGCTGACAACGAAGCCAATCAGAAGCACGACCCAGTTCTCGATGTTCATGGTCACGTGGGCGGTGGCTCCGCCGCTGGGGAAGACCTCTTTTTTCAAATCCCAGACGGTGGCGGCGATCATGGTTGGAATGGAAAGCAGGAAGCTGAACTCCAGCGCCGCCGGCCGGTCCATGCCGATGAGTTGCCCGGCGGCAATGGTGGACATGGAACGCGAGGTCCCAGGGAAGATGGCGGAGAGCGACTGGCAGAGGCCGATCCAGATGGCGTGGCCGACATGCATCTGTTCCACGTCGTGCGTTGAAGCCTCGCGGCCCGCGGCCCAGGCGTCGATGATCCACATGGCGATGCCGCCGATCAGCAGCGCCAGCGCGATGACCGTCATGCTGCCCAGGTGCTCGTCGCTCCACTTGTGCAGGGCCAGCGCCGGGATGGAGGTGAAGACGAAGGCGATGAAGGTGAGCGAAAGCGGATGGGTGAAGACATTGCGGGTGTTGTTCTCGCCCTTGGGAAAGGTTCTGAGAAAGCCGACGATGCGGCTGAGAAAGAGCAGCAGCAGCGCCAGGATGGCGCCCAACTGAATGACGATGGTGTACATCTTCCAATAGGCATCGTCCAGGGGGATCTTCATCAGAGCTTCGGCGATGCGCAGGTGCGCCGTCGAGCTGACCGGCAGAAACTCGGTCAAGCCCTCCACAATACCCAGAAGAACAGACTGCAAAAAGGGATTCAAGAAGCCTCCAAGGCTCTAAATGTCGAAGCAGGGTCCGTTCCAAGCACGGGCTCAGGGGTGGTCGATGCCGTAGACGGGGATTCCTTCATCCAATTTGAACACGAGCGCCGCGGCTCGCGCTGTGAAATCCGATTGGGGAAACTTTTCTTTCAACCGCGCCGCCAGTTCGCGGGCATGAGCATGGGCGGCGTCGGCCTTGCGGTCGCTGTTGTCTGCGGCAAACATGTCGGTGAGTACGGCCTGGCGATAGACGGCCAGATAAAGGGCCTGAGCGGTGCGGGGGCCGTCGCTATATTCGGCGGCGTACTTTTCGTACTCCTCGGATTCCTTGGCCGGGCATTTTTCCGAACCCTGCCAGTCTCCGCAGAACTTGTTGTCGAGCAGATCGTAGGCCGCCAGCGCCGCCTGGCGGGTGTGGGGATAGAGGTGAATCACCTTTTTCAGCTCCTCCTCGTCCATCTGGTCGCGCAAGTAGGCATCGCGCTCGTGCGCCGAAGGGCGGGAAGAGGTGTCGGCCTTCTGCAACTGCCAGAGAATGTCGGCGGCGCGCCAGGCGGCCTCGGGAACCAGCGGCGAGTTGGGGAGGAGTTCGACCAGCCGCTTGTAGAGCAGGCGGGCGCTACGGGCGGCGTTGAGGGGGCCGCGCGGGTCGGAGGCCAACGCCTCCTGATTGGCCGCCTCACCCAGCAAGACCAGGTCGGCGTTGGGCGTGGATTCGACCACCACCCCCCGCGCCTCGATCCAGCCGGAGACGGGCGGGGTGACGTGATCTTCGCCGATCAGCGGCGCATCCTTCTGGCTCTGCTCCTCGACATCGGTGTTGGCGTAGACGCGCAGCCACTTCTCGGCGCGCTCGGCCACCACCATCTCGCGGCCAATTTGCACCTTATCGACTTTCTGCGATCCGGTGTCGGGAGCGACATAGAGCCAGGTGACACGCAACGCCGTAGCTCGCGGCCCGGCCATGGGCTTGACCTGCTGCTGCGGCTTCTTCTGCGCCATCGAGGGCAGGGAAGCACAGGCCAGCGCGAGGACAAATGCAAGTGTGCGAGGAGCGGAAATGCGGAGTTTCATCACGAAGAGAATTTTAGCTTGCCCGCCCACCCTGGCCGCAAAAGTCCTCCCACCCTAGCCGCAAAAGCTAATGCGCGGCGAGGGTGGGGCACCCGGCGTTTGTCTTTGCAAAAACAAACCGCAGATCCTTCACTTCGTTCAGGATGACAGATTCTCGATGGGGTAATCGGGTTGGACGGGATCAAGCATTGGCTTCGGTCAGAATCTCCGCCAGCAGCGCCGGGTCGAGGTTGCCGCCGCTGAGCACGGCAACTGCCTTGCGGTAGGGCGGCAGCTCCGCGCCATGGAAGAGCAGGGCGGCCACGGCCACCGCTCCGCTGGGCTCGGGAACCAGGCGCGTGGCGGCGACAATGGCCCGCATGGCGGCGCGAATCTCGGCTTCAGTGACGGTGACGACGCCATCCACAAAGGCCTGGATGTGGGCGAAGTTGCGCACACCGACGCTCTGCGTGCGCAGGCCGTCGGCCAGGGTGCGGCTGGTTTGCTCCGCGCTCCAGGTAACGATCTGGCCGGTGCGGAAGCTCTCGGCGGTGTCGGCGGCCAACTCCGGTTCGACGCCGAAGACCCTGGTGTTGGGGAGCATCCGCTTGACGCCTGTCGCCACGCCGCTGAGCAAACCGCCGCCGCTGACCGGTGCGAGAACCAGATCGACATCGGGAAGGCTTTCGGCAATCTCCAGGCCGCAGGTGGCCTGGCCGGCGATGATCTGCTCGTCGTCGTAGGGAGGAATAACGATGTAGCCATGTTGGCGGACCAACTCGTCGGATTTGGCTAGGCGCTCACTCGATGCAACGCCCACTTCGACGATCTCCGCGCCCAAAGCCAACGTGGCGGCGCGCTTGACCGCCGGAGCGTTGGACGGCATCACGATGACCGCCTTGGCGCCCACCTGGCGCGCCGCGTAGGCCACGCCCTGAGCGTGGTTGCCGCTCGAGTAAGTGATGACGCCGCGGCGGATCTCCTCCGGCGTCAGTTGCAGAATTTTGTTGGCCGCGCCGCGAATCTTGAAGGCGCCGATGGGCTGCAGGCTCTCTGCCTTCAGCCAAATTTTTTTGTCGGTTCCAAATCCGGAGAGGCCGGGAAAGGCCGCTTCGACCAGCGGAGTCTGGACGGCGATCTGGGCAATGCGGGCGGCGGCGGCGCGGATGGTCTCAAGCGAAACGAGTTCTGCGGGCATGGAGGATCTTCCTTTACTAAGCAAGTTGCGCGGGATGAATGGCTTCAATGCCGTCAAAGCGAGAGAAGTCCTTTGTATTGAATGTAAGTATACGTTTTACTCCGTGAATGTGCATGGCCGCGACCAGACGGGCGTCGTGTACCTGAACGCCGTAAACGCGATATTCGACCAACAGACGCCGCCAAATATGTTGAACGGCGGGATCGTCCGGTAGCAAAATTATCTTGGATTCAAAGGAGTGAGCCCGCCGGTCGGCTTGTTGGGCGCTGAGACCGAAACCGTTCTGTTTTAATGGGCGGGTCAGCACATTCCAAAACTCGCCTAAATTCTGAGAGGAATAGCACAAATTCGCGCCATCAAGAACAAGTTTCTTCAAAGCGGATTCCAAGAGAATTTGATCTGGATGACAGGGATCAAGCCAGCGGAGAAGGACGTTTGTATCGAGAAGGATATACATCGAGATCGTCCCAATTGATCAAGGGCATCCTTGGTAGATATTCTCGCGGCTAAAGGCGGAGGTAGGATATTTGGGCAGATTCTCGGAGCCTTCGGCGATCTCCTCCAGCATGGCGCGTAAATCTTCGATCGTGAGTGGTTGGGGCGGCGCGTCAGGATGCTCCATACGCCATTTCACGATAGTGCCGGCAAGTTTGCCAGGCGTTAGGCCAAGCAAATGAGCGGCGTTGTTCAGTCGCTCTTCAACTTCGGGATCGAGATCGACAAAAAGCGCCATCTTCGCCTCCTTGGCAGACTGTTGAGTGTTCCCATTATCTGCCGATTTAGGGGAGAAATGGTAGATTTGCAGAGAGAAATCTTGCGCGACGCTCCGAATCGCACAAGCTGAATGAAAAAATGATGGGAATTCGAAAGTTCTTTCGAGTATTTAAAGCGCGGTGCAGATTTGCCCGGATCGAGCGGGAATGGAATCGCTCGGAACGCAAGCGGGAGATCGAGGCCGAATGCGAGATGCCGCCTCGGTCGCTCACATTGGAAGAAGAAAACCTCTTGCGGTGGATTCTGGAGCACGGTTCGGAGGAGGCGCGCTCCTTTCTGCCCCAAATCGAAGGAATGAAGGCCGTGCGATCCTGTATTTGCGGCTGTCCAACGATACGACTCGTAGTCGCGGCGAATCTTCCGCTCGGTTGCCTTCCCACAAGTAGAATCGTTTGCGATCTCGAAGGGGATACAGCAAAAGGAGAATTGGTCGGAGTTCTGCTCTTTCAGGACGATGGCAAGCTTTCGGAATTGGAAGCGTATTCGATTGATGGGATGATTCTGTCCGAATCGAATGAGTATGGATTTCCAACGATTGAGAGCCTGCGGGAGCTTCGCTTTAACGATCCTGCGCAATCCGGATTGTAATTTGATACCGTTCAAATCAATGAAAAAGCAGGTTCTTCGACTGCGCCTGCCGCAAAGAACGCGCCAGTCTGTGCTCAGGATGACAAGGTAATTGGAAAGAAGAATCCTAAGCGCAAAAAAAACGGCAGGGGATGAGCTCCCTGCCGTTTCTTTTCCAAATTGATTTCTGCCGAGCTTACAGTTCGAGAATCACCGGCATTATCATGGGACGGCGGCCGGTGGTTTTCTGGATGAGGCGCTTCAGTTCTGCGCGCACCTTCTCCTTGACCATGCCGTAGTCGGCTTTTTGCTCGAGGTTGAGGCTGTCCAGGGTCTTGTAAACCGATTCGCGGGCCTGGTCGGTGATGTCGGCGCCGCCGAAGCCGCGCAGGATGATCTCTGGCGCCTGCTCGACCTTGCCGGTGCGCTTGTTGATGGCCAAGACAGCCAGCACAATGCCGTCTTCCGACAGGATGCGGCGGTCGCGGATGACCAGATCCTCGACAACGTCAATCGAAGAGCCGGAGTCGATCAGAATGCGCCCGGCGGTGACCTTGTCGCGCTTGCGGAAGTCGTCCTTGCTCAGCTCGAGCACGTCGCCGTCTTCGATCACGACGGTCTGTTCGACGGCGCCGGTTTGCATGGCGATCTCGGCGTGCATGCGCAGATGGCGGTAGTCGCCGTGCACGGGGATGAAGAACTTGGGCCGGACCAGGTTGATGAGCAGGCGCTGTTCTTCCTGGCTGGCGTGGCCGCTGACGTGGATCAGGCCTTGATGGCCGTCGTCAAAAATGACGTGAGCGTCGCGGCGGTAGAGATGGTCGATGACGCGATAGATGCCCTTCTCGTTGCCGGGAATGACGCGCGAACTGAGCAGCACGGTGTCACCGGCATCGATGCGGGCGTGCTTGTGATTGTCGACCGCGGCGCGGCTCAGGGCGCTCATGGGCTCGCCCTGGGTGCCGCTGATCATCACCAGCAACTGCTCGGGGGGATAATCGCGCATCTGGCCGGGGTTGATAATCAGGCCGCTGGGTACGTCGATGTAGCCCAGATCCTGCGCAATCTCCGTGCTCTCCATCATGGAGCGGCCGACGATGGCCACTTTGCGCCCATGCTTGCGCGCCAATTCCAGCGCAATGCGGATGCGGTAGATGGACGAGGAGAAGCAACTAAAGAAGAGCTTCTTCTTGGTGCGGGAGAAGATCTCGTCGAGGCGGGGAATCACCGATGTCTCGCTGGGCGTGTAGCCGGAGCGCTCGACGTTAGTCGAATCCTGCAGCAGAGCCAGCACGCCGCGCTTGCCGTATTCGGCAAAGGTGTGCAGATCGAAGGGCTTGCCGTCGAGCGGCGCGAGATCGATCTTGAAGTCGCCGGTGTGGATCACGACTCCCACCGGGGTCTCGATGGCCAATGAAACCGCGTCCACAATCGAGTGGGTGACGTGGATCGGCTCGATGGTAAACGCCCCAATGGTGAACTTCTGCTTGGGCGTGATCTCGATCAGCTCGGTCTCGTCGAGCAGACGATGCTCTTCGAGCTTGCCCTCGACGTAGGCCAGGGTGAATTCGGTGGCGTAGACCGGGACCTTGATCTCGTTGAGAATCCAAGGCAGGCCGCCGATGTGGTCCTCGTGGCCGTGGGTGAGGATGATGCCGCGCACATGCGCTTTGTTTTCAATCAAGTAGGAGATATCTGGAACAACGATATCCACGCCCAGCAATTCCGACTCCGGGAACATCAACCCGGCATCGATCACGATAATGTCGTCTTCCCAACGCAAAGCCAGGCAGTTCATACCGAACTCGCCCAGGCCGCCCAGGGGAATGATTTTCAAGTTTTTATTGTCCATCTGTCACTTCTGATCCTACCACCACCTGCGGTGGGGCCAACTGCCTTCGGCTCCTCCCCCTCCGGTGCATGTGGTCGATCAGGCACCAAGGCGCTCTTGCGGCCTTCGGCTGGTCCGCGCCCAAATGCTGGCGCGGGAACTGACTCATTGGCACACCATGAGCAATGCTGGAAGGGACTGAGAAAAATCGGAGCAGATGCGGCAAGTCAGCCCCGCTTGGCGGGAAAATCAAGTCGGCTAGAGCATTTCTACTTTTCCTGTAAGGCTGGCGTGGCGTGTTTGAACCATGCCTTGGCGTTGTCTGGAGTGATCATTCTGAGGGCTTCGGTAATGGCTTTGTCGAGGTCCTCCCTGCTTCTG
>Ga0181529_10001890_pt1 | contig 26154 bp, 18 predicted proteins | sample PEATcosm2014_Bin_36_FD_119763 | JGI IMG/M metagenome (GOLD analysis project Ga0181529, IMG submission 119763) | Peatland microbial communities from MTU Mesocosm Facility, Houghton, MI, USA - PEATcosm2014_Bin10_30_metaG | ecosystem: Environmental > Terrestrial > Soil > Wetlands > Peat | place... | reverse complement strand
GGTCCAAGGAAGCACTCGATCAAGCCATCACGGTGATGCTCCCTCAGATCACACCAGAGAACGCAGCGGCATGGTTCAAACACTGCATCGACAGTCTACAGATTTAGGGAAAACGCTCTAGTGCGCAAACGGTGTCAAAAAGGGAAAATGGGGAAAAGCTGGCCCGCCACTGCCGGGGTGGCCGGAAAACAACGGCCCACCAAAGCGGCTCCTCCAGCTGCAGTTGGAATACTTTCCCTGGATCTTTGGCACACGGAAGTGAAGTCAAAAACCTGAGCGAGGGGAACTTATGCTCTCTCTGCGTGCAAAGCGCAAAGCTGCATTCGCTCTCATGGCCTTAGCGGTTTTGGCCTTTTGTGGAGCGCGAAGCAACGCACAAGCGGCCTTGCTTCTGGAAGAGCCTTACGGGTTCTTCGGCACCGTGAATCCGACCGGGCACATTGCCATCTATCTTGAGCATGTGTGCGCCGAGACGCCCGTGAAGCTGCGCCGGTGCGCTCCTGGCGAACTGGGGGCAGTGATTTCCAGATATCAGGGAATCGCCGGGTACGACTGGGTAGCTATCCCGCTGATTCCCTATCTCTATTCCGTCGAAGAGCCGTCCGATGTCCCTCGCCATGTGGATCGCGAATTGGTGGCCCGCCTGCGCGACCGCTATCATGAGGCCCACCTGCTGGGACTGGGCGACGACCTGGCTGAAGGCAGCCTGGTGCGGGGAGGATGGAAGCAATTGGTGGGCGTTGCCTACGAGCGGCGCATCTATGCATTCCGTTTTGAAACCCGCCCGGAGCAGGACGACGAACTGATCGCGCGCCTGAACGCGGCCCCCAACCGGTCTCATTTCCAGATGCTTTACAACAACTGCGCGGACTATGCGCGGGTGATCCTCAATTTGTATTTTCCGCGCACTTTCAAGCGCAGCGTCTTTCCGGACGCAGCCATGACCACCCCCAAGCAGATCGCGTTCAAACTGGCGCGCTATGCTTCCCGCCACCCGGAAACGCAATTGGCGGTGTTGGAGATTCCCCAGGTCCCCGGCTATCGCCGCCAAAGCCACTCCAACAAAAGCGTCGCCGAGTCGCTGACCACCACCGCATATGCAGTTCCCATCTTGCTGTTCAACCCCTACCTCGCCGGGGGTCTGTTTGTGGATTATCTGGTGCGCGGACGCTTTCATCCCATTCCCAAGCATCCCCAGCTTCTGACGCCGGGCAATCTAATTCCGTTGACAGACCCCTCTCAGGCCGCGCAAAATCCCGACAGCGCAGGTGTCCAGGCCCCCAGCGCCGCTGCCAGCGGCTCCGCTGAAACGCCGGCGGGCGCGACAGCCAACTTCGGTCTGAGAGAAATCAAGGCTACGCATGAGTGAGACTACCCCGCAAAGTTTCAAGAGTCATGGACGGTTCGACCCTCCGTACCACTTCGTTTTGGGATTCTTTCTGCTCGCCAACCTGATCTTCGCGGTGGTTCACCTGTGGCACCACCGGGACTACGGCGCGGCCTGGTACCTGGTGATGTCCATCGTCGTTTTCATCCCGTATATCAAGCTGCGCACCTATCCCCTCAAGGTACAGGACCGGGTCATCCGGCTCGAGGAACGCATGCGGCTGCAGGCGCTGGCGCCGGCCGAGTGGCATGCGCAGATCTATCGCCTGACCGAGGATCAACTGATCGGTCTGCGGTTTGCCGCCGACGACGAGGTTGTCGAGTTGGCCAAGCATGCGCTGGAAGGGAATCTCAACCGCAAACAGATCAAGGAGCGCATCAAGAGCTGGCGCGCCGACAACTGGCGGGTATAATTCCGCCGGAGCCGGCAATTGCTTTCGTTGAACGAAAGGTGCGATTGCAATGCAGCTATAGCATTTTCGGAATTGGTGTAGACCGAAAGCACGTATTCAAGTGGCTTTTTCCCAAAGAAAAAGCCACCTTGCACGCCCTTCAAAAAGTCTACGTGGATTCCGAAAATGCTCTGAGGTGGGCGACTCCCGGCCTTGTGGCCGATCGGTGGGAGGGAATCCTGGATTCCCTCCCACGTTCGGCGGCAGCGCCTACTCCACGTTGGTCACTCTCCCTTCAGTAAATGTGACTTTCAAACCGTTGTAGTTGTAGATGGTTTTCCTCCCCAGGAACGCCTTGTTGGTTGGCTGGCCGAGGATGGCCTCCACCTCGGCGATGGACTGGCCTGCCGAGACGCTTGGCGCTGCGCCCTGTTGCGACGCCTCCGCGCTCGCTACATCCACCGCCTGATCGGCCTGCTGGGCCTCCTGCTGGATCTCGGCGGCTGCGTTCGGATCGGCTGGAGGCGCAATCGTGGTATACGCCGCCGGTGAAAGTTGCGCGCCGCCCGGCGCGACCGGCAGCCCACCTTTGCCCTGATTAGCCTGCAACTCCTGGAGCCCCTGGTCCAGGGTTTCCCGCATATGATTCTGCATCTCCTGCAAGCTGTCCAGGGGCACCGAAACCGAGTCGGACCGGGGGCACTCCTGCCCGCCCTTGCTGGCAAGAACAACAAGATCGGCGGCGTTCGAATCCGCCGGTGGTGCAGATTGCAAACGGAGCACATCGCCGTCGCTCAACGCGCACTCGGTTCCCGAACTGTCCACAACATCCAGTGCTGCGCCCACCAGAAACACATGCGGATGCCCGCTGGCGGCCTCGCTCATCATGCGGGCGATGCCGCTGGAACCCGGGTCAGCCACCTGCTGCTGCGCGTTCTGCTGCGCTTCCTGGTTCTCCAGCGCCAACTGGTTCCGCACTTCATCGGAGATTTGCTGTTTCACGTCCGGAGTCAGGGGCGCCATACCGCCAGCCGAGGGATCTCCATTCGTCTCCCCGGCTTCCTGGTGCGCCGCATAGGCCGCCTGCAGATCCGAGGAAATCATGTAGTCCGTGAGCCAGAAAGCCGCCGATGGATACACCGGATAAGGGCTGAAATAGCCTCCGTAAAACCTGTTCCAGGGATTGCCCATCCAGCCCCAGCGATAGTGAACCGGCGCCGCCCAGGGGCTGTAGGCCCACCCATAGTAGGCTCGTCCAAAATAGGCGGAGGGGGCATAGACCTGCATATCCATCCCGTGATAGCGATAACCATGGTAGAAGTGGTCGTAAGTGCGCCCATGATAAACGTAGGTTCGGCGGTCGAAATCATGACCATGGAAGCTGTAGGGGCGCTGCACATATCCCGGACGACCTCTCTCAAAGACGGCGCGGCTGTGGTCGGGACGGTCGACTGAGATTCGCCGTCCGCCATTCAACCCTTGATGGACATCCATGCCCCTCTTTACGTCATGAAGATCGCTCACCCTGCCGTTCGGTCGGACGCGAACCGCGTTGCCGTTCCTGGTTGTGGTTTCACGGCTTCCTCTGGAAGGAGGAGTCTTGATCACCGGATTGTGAACGGGAGTTGGGTGACCTCCGTTGGGGTTGGTCGGATGCGGACCGGCTGCGTTGGGTCCGCTTGGACCATTGCGCGTGCCCGGCCCGGTGGTGGTTGTCGGGCCATGCGTCGTAGGTCCCGTGGTCGTCGTTGGGCCGTGCGTTGTAGGCCCGGTGGTGGTTGTCGGGCCGTGTGTCGTAGGTCCGGTGGTAGTCGTTGGACCGTGTGTTGTAGGCCCGGTGGTCGTCGTTGGGCCGTGCGTTGTAGGCCCAGTGGTGGTGGTTGGACCGTGCGTTGTAGGTCCGGTGGTAGTCGTTGGACCGTGTGTTGTAGGCCCAGTGGTGGTTGTTGGACCGTGCGTCGTAGGCCCGGTGGTGGTTGTTGGGCCGTGCGTCGTAGGCCCGGTGGTGGTTGTTGGGCCGTGCGTTGAACCAGAAGTCGTTGTCGGGCCATGCGATGCGGTCGGAGTGGTGGTAGGCGGCCGGTTCACCGGCGCCGAGGGCCGGGACACAGGAGCCGATGGCCGCGATGCTGGCGCGGATGCCCTGGGCGCGGGCGCAGCCGGTCTGGCGGCGGGTTGGTTGTTCGGCTTTTTATCGTTGGCGTTTGCCAAGCTGCCCATCCATAGGAGCCCGGCAAAAACGAGAGCAAAAGAGCCATATCGCATGGCCCTGCAAAGCAGTGTCGTCGTCATCGTTTCCTCTTTTCTTCTTCCCTTGGCATTCCGGTCCGGTGCTTGGCACAGGATTCGTTGAGCCTTATTCGACATTGCTGACTTTTCCGTTGGTAAAGGTCACCTTCATGTCCTTGTAGAAGAACATTTCCTTGGCTCCGATCACCGCTGTTCTCAGGGGCTGTCCAAAAGCCGCGGCCACCTGTTCCCTGGTTTGCCCCAGAGTGATGGTCGGCGGGGCAGCCGACTGCGGCGCAGCATATCCGTTGGAGTTTCGTGCCGGGGGTAGCGGCTGAACAGGTCGTTGCGGCGGAACTGGCCGTTGTACCTGCACAGGCCGTTGCGGCGGAGGCGGAGGCGGAGCGGGCTCCTGCTGCTGTTGGCTGCCCTGGTCATCCGGAGGAACCACCGTCAGGACCTCAGCCACCATCTGAGATGCGACATCGACTGAAGGCACTTCCTTCTTATTGGGGAATGGGATTTTCAAGTTGCCGTAGTAGCGGATGTCGTCATAGGGATCGCTGTAGAGCCGGAAAAGCACTCCGTCATTTTGCACCGTAATCCCTGTCACCCAACATCTTTCGCCGGCAGCAAATCTTCGCATGGGGTAGGTATCGCCTCCGCCTTGCGCCGCCATGGTGAAAAGGAGTTCTTTGCCGAAGCCACCTGCGCCCTGCGATATTTTCCCGTTTTTGTACGTGTTCGATTGGGGAAGCGGCGCGGTGACGGCATACATCGTCAGGCCGTCTTTGTGCAGTTCGACCACCGAACCGGGATTGACGATATCCGAACGGTCAGCGGTCGTAGTGGTTGTCTGGATTTGGGAGTTGAGATTCCGCTGGATGGCCGCCGGATCGCCGGACTGCGCTGCCGAGAGGAGGCTGAACGGCGAGGAGAACGCGAACAAAGCCAAAACACAGGAATTCCGCACCTGAGCCATAGGACACTTCCATTCCATGGGCCGTTGGGGGAGGGGTCTAAGGCGGTCCTGCGATGAGCCTGACTAACGCTTCATAGGTGGCTTTTCCGTCACGGAAATGCCACTTGAGGGCACTGCTCCCGGTGCACGCAAATCGAAAAACCACCATCTTCGGCAAGCGAAAAATACACCCCGGTAAGATGGATGTCAAGGCGGAAATCGACAATTTCCGCGTCTTCGATCCATCCTCCATTTTCCTGAACACTGCTTCTGAAAAAACGAGGGAGGAGATCGACGACCTCCTCCCTCGGTCTGTTGGGCAGGTTTATTCCACGTCGGTGACTCTTCCGTCCTTGAAGGTGACCTTCATGCCGCCGTAATTGTAGATGACCTTTCTTCCCAAGAGAGCCTTATTGGTTGGCTGTCCCAGGATAGCCTCAACCTCGGAAATGGATTGGCCAGCGGAAATCGCGGGGGCCGCAGCCGGCGCGCCAGCGTCAGAGGTTACGTCGTTGACCGCCTGATCGGCCTGGTCGCCTTGCAGTTGAATCTCGCTGGCAACATTCTGATCGGCTGGGGGCGCAGCCGCGGTGTAGACTGCGGGCGCCAATTGTGGCGAAGCCGGCGCTGGCGGCAATCCATCCTTTCCCTGGTTGGTTTGCAACTCCTGGAGTCCCTGATCAACCGTTTCCCTCAGATGATTCTGCATCTCCTGGAGGTTATCCAAGGAGACCGAGACCCAATCGGATTTGGGGCATTCCTGGCCGCCTTTGCTGGCGAGGACGGTCAAATCCGCCGCCTGCGCATCCCCCGCAGGCGCATTTTGCAGTTGCAGTACGTCGCCGTCGCTGAGCGCGCATTCGTTTCCTGAGCTGTCCACAACATCGAGCGCGCTGCCAACCACAAACACGTGTGGATGGCCGCTGGCCGCATCGCTCATCAGGTGGGCGATGCTGCTGGAGCCTGGGTCAACGACCTTCTGTTGCGCGTTCTGCTGCGCCTCCTGGGTTTCAATCGCCAACTGGTTCCTCACTTCGTCGGCGATCAGATCCTTTACATCGGGGGTCAGGGGCGCCGCGCCGCTTGCCATGGAGGGATCGCCGTTCATCTCGCCGGCTTCCAGGTGGGCAGCGTAGGCAGCCTGCAAATTGGACGAAATCAGGTAATCCGTAAGCCAGGATGCAGCCGATGGGTAAACCGGATAGGGGTTGAAATAGTATCCGTAATACCGGTGCCAGGGATTGCCCATCCAACCCCAGCGGTAGTGAACTGGAGATGCCCAAGGGTTGAAGGCCCACCCATAGTAGGCCCGCCCGAAGTAGAAGGACGGGGCATACACATGCAAGCCCAGGCCGTGGAAACGATAGCCGTGGTAGAAGTGTTCGTAACTGTGCCCATGATATGAATAGGTGCGCCGGTCGAAGTCATGGCCGTGGAAGCTGTAAGGGCGCGCTACATATCCAGGACGTCCCTTCTCGAAGAAGGTGCGGCTATGATCGGGGCGATCGACAATGATGCGCCGCCCGCCGTTGAGACCCTGATGGACATCCATCCCTCGCCGGACGTCATGCACGTCGCTCACCCTGCCGTTGGGCCGAACGCGAATCGCACTTCCGTTTCTGGTCGTACTCTCGCGGCTCCCCCGCGAGGGCTCAGTTCTGATGACTGGATTGTGGGGGCCGTTGTTGTCATGCCCCGCAGCCCAGTTGCCGCCGTTCTGGCCAGTCGGATGCGGTGCCGGACCATTGACGGGGTTTCCAGGATTTCGGCCACCGTTATTCTTCAAGTTCCCATTCGGTAAGGTCCCTGGGGTTTTTCCCCCGTTGTTCGGCCCTGTCCCGTTTGCTGGGTTGGTGTTCACAGAAGGCCTTCCGCCATTCCCCGGCGCATTCGTCGGCATGGTGGTGTTCACCGGCGTCCGTCCGCCATTGCCAGGCGCGTTGGCCGGCGCGGCAGCAGGCCGGCCAGCGGGGTTTGCAGCCGGTTGTGAAGGCCGTGCGATCGGCGCCGCAAGCTGAGTTGCAGGCCTGGACGCAGGCGCGGGAGGCTGAGTTGCAGGCCTGGACACTGGCGCTGAAGGTTGGGGTGTTGGCCGTGATTCGGGGGCTGCGGGCTTGGGAGTGGGCTTTGCTGCGGGAGCCGCAGGCTTTGCTGTGGGGTGTTTGTCATCCTTCTTCTTGTCATCGGCGCTTGCCAGGACGCTACTACCTACGAGCCCGGCAAGTATGAGAGCAAAAGAGCCATATTTTATGGCTCTGGAAAGGCGCTGCACGTTCATCGTACCCTCTTTCTCTTTCATTTCGTTTCCCCCTTCCGCGTGCTATCCCGGAGGTTCGAACGTTTAGAGCATTTTCGGAATACACGTAGACTTTTTGAAGGGCGTGCAAGGTGGCTTTTTCTTTGGAAAAAAGCCACTTGAGTACGTGCTTTCGGTCTACACCAATTCCGAAATTGCTATAGGCAAAACTGCTTGGTCTCTGGTCGGAAAACTCGCCTAGATACCCCTGTGAACAGGGACTCTCGCATCGCCGAGCTCGGTTCGTGCGGTAGAAGGCGCGGTGGCTGAATCTGGTGGGTGGAACTTGGCAGTGTCCGCTGGAACGCCGGGCCGCACCGTCAAAACAAGGTCAGAGATCTGTAGGACGGCGCCCCCGCCTTAGAAGGCAACCGGAAACACCCCCGCTGAAAGGATGTCAAGGCAGAAGGCCGCGCGTTTCGCCCCTGCGAATCGGCGTCCATTTGCCTAAACACGTCTTCGCAAAAAAGGATGCGCGCTCTTGAGAATATTTTCTGTAGGTATTCTAACCGGCTAGCCTGAGGTGCCGCACCTGCACCTGTCTCGCAGGAACGGCAAGCGCAGGCCCGGAGAGAATCCTGACCTGCGCTGTGTTGCTGAACCTGACCTATTCGTGTGGCGTATCTGTTCCCTGCTCTCGCCCGGCTTCCCCGGCGCGATCCGCCTCGGCTAAGGCCTCCGTGTCCAACGCGTGCTCATGGCGATACTGCTCGATCGGCATCTTGCCATCCCACCAAGCCCAGTTCATTGGATAGACATCGGGATCGAAGAAGACCTGGTAGAAGTGCCAGACCAGGATGGCCAGGGTGGCCAGGATCGCCTCGTAGAAGTGGATTGCGGTTGCCACATCCACCCACCAACGAGCCAGCGCATTGCCCACCGAGATATTCGCCCACATCATGACGCCGGTAACGGCCATGAGTCCCGTGCCCCAGACCAGCGCCCAATACTCAGCCTTCTCCGCGTAGTTGAAGCGGCCGAAGTTGGGCTTCTCGCCGCCCAGGCCGAGGTAGTAGCGCATGGTTGCCCAGGCATCGAAGGCATCCTTGGGTCGCGGCGCGAAGTCCCAGATCAGACGCCTTCCTTCCCGGGTCATGGCCAGATAGAAGATGTGATAGATGCCGGCCGCGATCAGGGCAACTCCGGCCACGCGATGGGTGATGCTGCGCAGCCTCTCGCCCATGCCCAGCGCCTCGGCAAACCACGAATTCGGGAACTTGAGCGCGAACCCGGTGATCACCAGAACGATGAAGCTGGTGAGCAGGATCAGGTGCTGCCAGCGCTGGTTGGTGGTCATGCGCGTCATGCTGGGATTCTGCATCTGGCGGCGCGCTAGGGCCTTGCCGCGCCAGATGATGAAGTTGTGCACAAACATCGCGCCGATTACCAGGAAGATGAGCGCGAGGTAGATCCATCGCACCCAGCGGGTTGCGATGGCGCCGATGTCCTTGGATGCGCTGCCATCCAGATGGACTTTGGTCTGAGTGAATTTCTGGGTGACTCCCTTGTGGCACTGGCCACAGGTCGCATCGAGGTTGGCGCGATTGATGGTGGAACGGGGATCGCTGGAGGGCAGAATGTTATGCACGCCATGGCAACTGGAGCAGTTGGCCACCACCACGGAGCCGCCTTCCGCGGCCAGACCGTGATAACTGTCGTTGTAGGTGGAAACGCGATTGCCGGCGACTCCGAATTCCTGCGAGAGCCTTACCCCCTCGTGGCAGCGGGCGCAGGTGTCGCGCGCCAGGTTCTGCTCAGAGACCGAGGAGTTCGGGTCCTTGTGGGCCTTGATCGAGTGGATGCCGTGGCAGTCCGTGCATACTGGGGAAAGTCCGTTGCCGCGGCTGATTCCCTGCCCGTGAATGCTCTGCATGAAGGTCTGCGAAACCGCGCCGTGGCATTTGCCGCAGGTCTGCGGGACATTGAACTTGTAGATCGGCGACTTCTGGTCGTTGGCGGGAAGAATCTCGTGCGCGCCGTGGCAGTCGGTGCAAACCGCGGCCTTCTGCGAGCCCTTCTCGGTGGCCAGCCCGTGCACGCTTTCCTGGTAAGACATGAAGGTTTGGACGCTCTCGCCGTTGGCTTGAACGATGAACTTCTGCCCGTGGCACCTGCCGCAGGTGTTGGGAATGTTGGTGTGGCTCACCGGCGACTTTGGATCGGCGGCGGCCAAAACCTCATGCGCGCCACCGTGGCAGTCCTGGCAATTGGCCGCGGCGCCCTGGCCGGGCTTGGCCTCCTTGGCGTGCAGGCTGTGCGAGTAGGCCTCCTGGGCGTCCGCGTGGCACTGCGCGCAGGTCACCTTTTTCGGGGTGGCCTCATGCGCCAGGCCCTTCACATCCGTGTGGCAATCTACGCAGGCAAACATGCCGCCATGAATCGAGTGCTTCAGCTTGTCCGCATCCACATTGAGGCTGACTTGCTTGCCGTTGACCTCGGTCGTCAAAGCAGGGTCGGCGTGGCAAGCGAGACAGTCCGCGTCCTTGGGCTTGTGCTGGGCAAAAGCCGCACAGGCGGCATAAGAGAGCAGAGCGATAGCGACGGCTGGAGCGAGGATTCTTCTAGCGGGGTTCACATGTCTGATGAGATGCTGGGGCGAAGAAGCCCGCAGTGATTGAAATCACACCCCCAAGGGAAAGGCACATTACCATCGAGAGGGTTGGGAGACGGGATGGGTTCAGCCGGGTTGGGTGGCGACTTTCGGGAGCGATATGTGTTGGTTGGAGCTTAAGTGCTTTCCCTGGTCAGGGGTTCGAGACCAGGGAAAGCCACCCGCCCAAACAGAACAGACAGGTTGAAGAGGAGCCTCGGAAGACTCCGATTCGCGGTCGCGGCAAACGCGCTTACGGCGCATCCGCGTGCTTGGCGGAATCCTCGGACGCACGATCGCCAGTTTTCATGGCAACCGGTCGTACGTTCCCTTGGCATGCGATAACACGTTTCCAGGCCGGCGAGCGCGGATGCGCCGGCCAGCAGTTCGAGAATGCCACCCCTGGAAATTGTTATCACTTGCCGGCCGGGGCCGCCTTCTTGTGCTCCGCGAAGATGTGTGCTTGATGACAGCTCACACACGTCTTGCCTTTCATAAATGGATCGGACTTCAGTTGTGGCACCTGATCGGCATGACAGGTTTCGCATGCGCTTAACGCCGGCGTGCCCGCGAAGTCCCGTGCTGTGGTCTCGCCATGGCACACGGTGCATTCGACACCGTTGGCGCCATGCGGGCTGGCTTTCCATTGGTCATAAATCGCCTTGTGGCAGGTGGCACAGGTATCCCCGGCTGGAATCAGCCGATGGTATATGTGCTTGGCTTGATCCAGCTGAGCCATGGCAGGTTGGACGGCAATCGCCAAAACGAGAGAAATAAGCAGGGTGAGACCGAACATGCGTGTGCGAAAACTGTTCACGGACAGACCTCCTGGTTACGGTCATAAAGTTACGAACCGGCGATAACAGCAATCTGTGATATACATCACATCTCACCAAAACACAATCTCGGCATTGGCGAGTGGCCCCGGTCCCGGCAATCTTCCCAAAACCACAATGAGGGTGGACCGGGTTCCTCGCAGTTGGGGACCGGGGATAGCGCCTACCCTTTCCAGCCCCGGATTACTCCCGAAATACGCCCTAGATGCTCCCAGGGCTGCGCTTCGCTTGCCCTGGGCGATTCTCGTTGCATTCCTGCGGGATGCAGATGCTTGGCTTCCCCTGCCCCCGGTTAGCCTGCGCCGCCTCCGAAGTAAGCACTCAGGGTGAGCGCCAGCAGAATCAGGCCGATCAAGATAGCGGTGAAGCCCGCCACCTTGGAGAAATTGACCAGCCAGAGCGGCGCCTTGCCGGCGGCCCTTGCCTCCAGTTTGCCCTGCTTGGCAAGCCGCTCATACTCCAACGCCCGCTTGGTCTTGAACTCTTCCTCGCTCTCCACGCCGGTAAAGACCACCATGTCCATGGGAAAGCTGTCGGGGCGCAGATGCGTGTTGACGAAGTGGATGGAAAAGATGAAGAGGATGGCCAGCAGGCCCTCTTCGCTGTGGATCACCAGCACCGCATTCAAAGCCCAGCCGGGCAGAAAGTGCGCGAAGAACGGAGCGAACCACATGGCATAGCCGGAAAAGCCGATGACGATCATGCCCCAGAAAACCGCCCAGTAATCGAACTTCTCCCAATAGGCGTAGCGCTCGAACTGCGGTTTCGGCCCCAGTCCCACGAACCAGCGCAGGTGGCCGACCAGATCCTTGGCGTCCTTCCAGTTGGCCACCATGGAGGTAGGTCCCCAGAAGATCCCCTTTTCGCGATGCACGAAGGCGCGGGTGAAGATGTCTTTCAAGTGGATCGCGAAGGCCAGCGTGAGGATCACCGCGAAGAACTTGTGAAAGAAGATGATGGCCCCGAAGCCGCCCACGCCGGCGGCGAACTTCCTGGCCCAGAAGCTGTCGCTGAAGCGCATGGGCAGCCCGGTCGCCGCCAATCCAAGAAAGGTGGTGAACAGCACGGCGTGCAGGTATCTCTGCTCGCGGGTGAAGCGGACGAAATGCCTGCCCCCTTCATGGCTTTGCTCGCTGCTCTCCTTGGCCGTTTGCTCCAAATCAGGCATTTTTCCCTCCATTCTTGGACTTTGTCTTGATCTGTTGGTATCGCGAGCGGATCAGCCACAAGATGGTGTGAATCATGAAGAACCCGAGTGTGCCGGCCAGCAGCAGATTCATGAAAAGGCGAACATAGTAGAGGGCTGGATTCAGCTTGCGGTTGCGCGCGTTGGCATGGGGCTGATACTGGACGAAGCTGGCATTGGCGCCGGCATGGCATCGGCCGCAGGTCTTCACCAGATTGGCCGGAGCGACCGGGGAGCGGGGATCGGAAGCAGGCAGGATCTCGTGCGCTCCGTGGCAGTCCCAGCAGCGCGCGGTCTCAACATAACCGCCCAGCGAACCCAACTGCGAGTGGAACGTATCCCGATAGGTGCTGAACTTGTCCTTGTGGCAGCTTCCGCAGATCGGCGTGGACTGCATGCGGAAAGCATCCGCCGTGGGTTGCTCGATGGAGTGCGCGGTGTGGCAATCCGAGCAGACCGGCGCATCCTTGTGGCCTTTGGCAACGGCCTTGCCATGCACGCCGCCCATATAGTCGTTGGTGATTCCCGCATGGCAGGTTCCGCAGGTGGCGGGAACATTGGCCTTGTTGGTGGGACTCGCCGGGTCCTTACGGCTCAGGATGTGATGCGATCCATGGCAGCTCTGGCAATTTGCGGCCACCAGCAGCCCTTCCTTGCTGAGTGCATAGCCGTGGATAGAATCGACATACAACGGATAGACGCTGGCCAGACCGTGCTTCTTCGCCATCCCCTCGGTGCCGTGGCATGTTCCGCAGGTCTTTGGCACATTGAGCGGATAGACCGCCGAGCGGGGATCGCTCTTGGGGAAGATTTCGTGGGCATTGCCATGGCAGCTGGTGCAGGGATGCTCCGCCGCATTGGAATGCACGCTGCCAGCCAACCCCGCCGCCTGATCGGCGTGGCAGGTCTCGCACTTGACCGGCGTTTTCTTCTCCGGATGGGGATAGCCTTTTTTGTCGGCGTGGCAATTGGCGCATTCCAGGCTGCCGTGGATGCTGGTGCCAAATTTTTGCCCATCCACGCTGACGCCATGCCCCGAAGCATCCTGCAAGCCCGCGTCCGCATGGCAGGCCAGGCAATCGCTGCTGGCCTGCGACCTGGCGAGCGGCGCGGCAAACAGCAGGGCGGATGCAACCATGGCGAGCGCGATGGAGGAAGCAATCTTCATGTCGGCTCCGATCGATCCTGCGGCCCGTGCAGCGGAAAGAAAAGCGGCTGAGGGCCCTTCCCTTCCACAGCGGGTAGTCAGGCTTACCGAGCGCAAAGCTACAGCCGTAGCGCGCGTGTGTCCAAAATCACGTACTTTCGACCGTATCTCGGCGTTTTCCGGTCAAGTATCTTTCATACCGTCTATGCACGAGGGCAGCATGTGATATCGATCACAGGCTAAAACGACCTTCGTCCCCTTGACTAAGAACGATCCAGCACAACTTCCTCAGCAGTATCCCGGTTTCTTGCCATGGCCCAGGCAAGCAGGAACTGCCCCTGGGTGATGTGGGTCACTTGCCGAGGGGGGGCCGGTCCTGGACAATATCAGAGCTGTTTGAGGGATTCTTCATGGCCACTGTCGCACAAACTGAAACAAAAAACATGCTTACTCTTCCTGGAGATGCCGTACGCCAGATTCAATGGCGGTTTGCCGACCGGTTCGACCTGCAAATGCTGGTGCAATCGGCGCGCGGCGTTGCCCGGGGAACCGTGGCGCGGCTGGTGGCCGCCGGGGAGCGCAATACGCACGAGTGGACGCCAGGCAAGGCCGAAATGATGGAGGCGTTCGACCGCGCCGGCATCACTGCCGCGTTCATGGAGCCGGAAGAGGGCGGATTCATCTCCGGCCCGAAGAACCTGGCCCTCTCGCTGGCCGCCTTTGAGCTGGCCTGGGTGGACGGCGGCGCGGCCACGGCCAGCTTGGCCGGATCCCTGTCCTTGGCGCCCATCCACGAACGCGGCACGGCCGAGCAGTTGCACCGCTACAAGAGCCTCTCCGCGCCGCCGCAGCCGGGCGAGGAGCGCAAGACCTGGCGCGGCGCATTCGTGCTCACCGAACCCATCCCCTACGTGGGCGTGGACACCGGCATGTTGAACGGCAAGGTCCGCGTGGCCGAGTGGAAAGACGGCGAGGAGCCTTGGCTCCAGGTGGACAAGCGCGGCCGCTTCATCACCAATATCGCCTTCGCCAACTTTGTCACCGCCGCGGTGGCCAGCGACGACGAGCGCATTAAAGGCAGCTGCTTCGTGATCCTGGAAGAGACCGACGAGGGCACCTTCGACCACGGCACGCCGACCAAGAAGCTGGTTCATCAGCTCTCGTCCACGGGCGACCCCATCTTCAATATGAAGGTTCCCGCCAATCGCATTGTGGGCGGATACACGGTGAAGGACGGCGTCATTGTCCCCAACTACAGCCACGGCGAAGTGCTGGAGGCGGTCTTCAAGCGCACCCGCGTCGGCGTGGGCCTGATGACCGCGGCCAAGCTGCTTTCCGCTGTCGAGCCGATCGTCCGCTACCAGCGCCAGCGCTTCCGCGGCGCCGAGGGCGCCAAGCCCGGCTCCATCCGCTACGAGCAGGGCATCCAGCAGCGCGAAGATGCATTGCACCGTCTGGTCGATGTCTGGGCAACCGGCGAAGCAGCCGCCTCGCTAGGCTTCGCTACGGCACGGCTCTTCGACGCATTCGAACCGTTGGAGAAGCACAAGACGGCCATCCTGAGCGAACGCGGCATCCAGGGCGGGCGCGCGGAGATGAAGGCCCTCAAAGAAAGCGAGCAGCGGGCCATCGAATTGCTTTCACTCAAGGAAGACGACCCGCGCCGCGCCGAACTGGCCGCCGACCCGCTGGTCCAATATGTGCTGATGGACGCGGAAAACAACGTGATTTGCCCGGCCACCAAGCTGTGGAACACTGGCCACGGCACCAACATCCTGCGCGAAGCGGTCAGCCTGATGGGCGGCTACGGCATCACCGAGGACTGCCCCGGCTTCCTGGCCAACAAGTGGATGGACGCCCAGCTCGAAGCCACCTACGAAGGCCCCGAGGCTGTGCAGCGCCGCCAGTTGACGGTGACCATGACCTCCGAGGTCTTCCTGGCCCTGTTCCGCGCCTGGACCCTGGAGATGCGCCGCGTTGCCTCGGACCGGCCCGGCACCGGGGCCTGCACCCTGGCCTCGGCCATGAAGCTGTGGCTCTGGACCATGGAACACCTTCAGAAAGCCAAGGACCCGGTCGGCGGCAAGCTCTATCACGGGCAGCGCCAGGGCGTGACCTTTGCGCTGGCCGATGCGCTCTGCTGGCTGCTGGCCTCGCGCTACCAGATTCTCGACGTAATCGAGCTGGAGGCGCGCGGCGGCGACGACCCCGTGGCCAGCGAGGGCCTGGAGGGCACCGTGCAGTTCCTCAGCGATCTGTGCCACACCCAAGCCGCGGCGGCTGCCGGCGAAGTTTCGCGCATCTGCGCCGAGCTGGTCTTCGGCTACAACCAGCACCCCAACTGGGACGAGGAAGAGCACAAGAGCTGCTTCCTGGCCAGCGAGTTGGAAGAGCTGGAAGAGACCATGCCAGGCATCTCGGCCTTCGCCGTCGATGTGGTGGCCGCGGACGGCAGCCATCCGCAGAAAGCAGGCCCCTGCGCGGACTGCGCCGGCAACAACGAGTTCCTGCGCTTGCAGAATCGGCTGGCCACCTGCCTGAGCGGCTCGCGGCTGGCCAAGGACCGCGCCGCGGAGAACGTCGCCACGGTGATGATTCCCGAGGCGCTGGATTATCCCGTCTAAAGGCAGCTTCTAGCTATTAGCTTCTAGCTCTTGGCTTTTGGCGGTTGGCATTTGTCTTAAAACGCCGGGTCTCCACAGTTCGTCCACCAAACGAGCTGTCATCCTGAGCGAACGGGGCCCCAGGCGTTCTTCAGCCTGGGGGTGGTGAGGGAAGGATCTGCGGTTGTTTTTCGGAGTGTCGAGCGTCGGGATAGAGGTGTTGGGCTGCCGTCGCTCCGTGCATCCTTCAGCGTTCTGTGCGAAGGAGCACGAACCCAAACCACTTGCTAAGACGGAGAGATTGCATCACGAAAAGCAACGGCAGGTCCTTCGGTTGTGCTGCGCTTCGCTCAGGATGACAGAGTATTTGTTCTGAATGCGTTTTATGCCTGACCAATAAGAATGTTCGGCTGCCGTCCGCCACTCCCGGAGGGAGTGAACGAGAATAGCCCAGGGTGCAACGAAGCGGAACCGTGGGTTAGCCATCCAATTGAACGTCGCGCCCCGTAGGGGCGCATCGAAAAGCCCATCCAATCATTCGCCGGAGGCCTCCGCATGAACGCGGTAGAACAAACAGAAGAGATCATCGACCGCCAGACCATGGAAGTGGACATTGCCTGCGCCGGGTTCGGCCCGGCCATGGGCGGATTTCTCACCACCCTCACCCGCGCGCTGAGCGAAAACCCCGCCGATCCGGCCTTCGAGAGCAAGGCCATGCCGGGCATGCCGCTTCAAGTACTCTGCTACGAGCGCGCCGACGACATCGCTTCCGGCGTCAGCGGCGTAGTCACCGTGGGCAAGGGCATCCGCTCGAGCTTTCCCGACCTGAATCCAGCTGAGATTCCCATGGCCGTCGAGGTGAAGGCCGAACGCGTCTTCTACCTGCTCGATCCCATCGGCGCCAGCCGGCGGCACTCCGTGCTTTTGCGTCTTGGAGATGCGTTGCTGAAGACGGCGGCCCCGCTGCTCGGCGTGAAGGACTCCGCCTTCGAGCTGCCCTACACCCCCGCCTTCCTGCACAAGCACGGCGGACTGGTGCTCTCGATGGGCCAGTTCAACCAGTGGGTGGGCTCGCAGTTGATGGGCAGCGGCATGGTGCAGATTTGGCCAGGAACGCCCGTCGCCGCGCCCCTCTTCAACGGCAAGGCTGTAGAAGGGCTCCGCCTCACCGACCAGGGCGTGGACAAATTCGGCGCACCCTCCGACGGCTTCATGGCCGGAATGGATGTGCGCGCGCAGTTGACAGTCGTCGGCGACGGCCCGGTGGGCGCGGTCGGCCAGGCGCTCGACCAGAAGCTCGGCCTGCCCGAGGGCCATGCCCGCCGCGAATGGGCGCTGGGCATGAAGTTCGTCATCGAGTTGCCCGAAGACACGACGCTGGAGCCGGGCACCGTCTGGCACAGCTTCGGCTATCCCGAGCCTGAGATCTTCGGTTTCCTTTATGTCCATCCCGACCGGCTGGTCTCGGTAGGAATCTTTGTTCCATCGTGGATGAGCGACCCCTCGCGCACCGCCTACCGCTACTTGCAGCACTACATTCAGCACCCCTTGCTATGGAAACACCTCAAGGACGGCACGCTGCGTTCCTGGGGCGCAAAGTCGCTGGAAGAGTCCGGCAAGCATGGCGAACCGTTCCTCACCGGCGACGGCTTTGCGCGCATCGGCGAAGGCTCGGGTTCAACCAACATGCTCACCGGCTCCGGCGTGGACGAGGCCTGGACCACGGGCGTGCAACTGGGTGAGTCGGTCATTGAACTGCTGCGCGCGGGCAAGCCCTTCACGCAAGAGAATCTGGCCGCCACCTACGAAGCCCGCCGCCGCGCAAGCTGGGTCGAGGCGGGCGCGAAAGAGGCGCAAAACGCCCGCAACGGCTTCCATGGCGGCATCGTCAAGGGCATGATCGGCATGGCACTGGCCGGGTTGACCGGCGGCAAGCTTTCGCTGGGCGCGCATATTCCTCCGGCGCACAAGCAGATCGCGCGCTCCACCGCAAGCGTCAAACTCAAGGACGCGGCGGCGCTGGCCATAGCCGACGGCCGTCCGCTGCACGACGCCCTGCTGACCGCGCGCGGCTGGCCGGAGATCGCTCTCGACGGCCGATTGCTGGTCACCCAGCAGGATGCGTTGCTGCTGGGCGGCAAGGTGCAGGCCATGCCCGGCTTTGCCGACCATGTGGTCTTCAAGAACGCGGCGTTGTGCATTGCCTGCGCGGAAAAGACCTGCGTGGCCATGTGCAGCGGCCAGGCCATCACCCAGGGACCGGACGGCGCTCCCGCCTTCGAGCGCGAGAAGTGCGTTCACTGCGGCGCGTGCCTGTGGAACTGCGGCCAATCGCCCGACGGCGAACACTCGAACATCGAGTTCCGCGCCGGCGCCGGCGGCCTGCACTCGGCGGAGAACTGAGTTCTCTCCTCCCTTTTCGCGTTGGGGGAGGAAATCGATTTCGCTGTAAACTAGATGCACGGGAGGGCTGGATCCGATGGTTGAATTGCATCTGGGGAACGAGGCCGAATCGCTTCTGGAGCGTTTTGCCGCGCAAACGGGACAAACCAAATCCGAACTCGCCCGCCGGGCTGTTCTCACCTTTCTCGAAGATCGCGAGGACTACGAGGCAGGCGCAGCGGCTTTGAAGGCATCGGAAGGACAACCGAGATTCTCGCTGGAAGAGGTGGTGCAATCTCTTGGCCTGGCAAGTGAGTTTTCTTCCCAAAGCGCAGAAGCAGTTGGAGAGCCTGGATCGAGCAGCGCAAAAGCGAATCCTCAAGTTCCTCTTCCAAAGGCTGCTCGCGTCGCCTGACCCGCGTCTGCTGGGCAAGACGCTGGCAGGCGAACTGGGAGGATTGATCCGCTACCGGGTGGGAGATTATCGCCTGATCTGCCGGCTGGAAGATCGGGTGCTCACGATTCTAGTGCTTGAAGTGGGCCACCGCAGGGAGGTTTACCGTTAGTTGAGAGTTTTCTGTTGCAAGCAGAACATCTAGTGTTGGGCCGGGGCTAGCAGAGAAGGCGTTACGCCATTTCGATTACGAGGAACTCATGAAAAAGTACGTATTGTTGCTGCTTTCTCTCCTAGTCGTTATCCCATCCCTCCAGGCGCAGAAGACGCGTTTCGGACAAGTCCCGCCCATGGCCAAGCCAGGGGTTGATTACCCACTTCTCTTGCATGTGACGGGCGTTCACATTCGGTCACATTGCGAACCTTCCCTAGCTAGGGCCTCTTGCGACGATGTGCTCTACGTCGATGCTGTGTTGAACGGAATGAAGATTGAGCTTATGGGGGATACCGTCACGAATTCCATGCGCGTTTACCTGCCTCCAGGCGATTATCAGGCTCGTTTGACCGCGAAGAACCCAGGCACCATTCTCACCGCTTTAGGGCAGGGTTATGAGTTGCTCCTTCCCGGCAAATCTATCTGGGATGGAAGCATTTCAGGTTATTCCGAATAGCTGGAAATTCTGAAACTGCAATTCGGGAAACCAGCAAAGAAGAAAAGGAAGAAAAGAATGGCAAACGCATTGCACATCGTGGTTTGCGCGGGGATTGTTCCCGATCCGCTGCAAACTTTGGAGCCGGTCACCGGGCCTGCCGGTCCGGGGCTGAAGAACGAGATGGTCTTGCCCGCGGTGCTGGACCCCTGGGCCGCCAGCGGCCTGTATGAAGCCGCCGCCCTGGCTGCCAAGAACCCCGGTTCCAAAGTCTGGCTGGTCTCGCTCGGTCCCAAGGCCAAGTTGCAGCAAGTGATGATGACCGTGGCGCAGAAGGTCGTCTTCGAGTTGGTGGCCATTGACGGCCCCATCGGCGGATTCCCCGATGCGCACTCGACCGCTGCCGTGCTTGCCGAGACCATTGTGGCAATCCCCGGACTCGACCGCACGAAGCTCTTGCTCTTCGGCGGCTGGGAGTCGGCCACGCGCGGCGCGGGCGTCACGCTGCAACTCGTCGGCGAGCGCCTGGGGATTACCGATCAGTTCCAGGGCGTGGACGAGATCGTCCTCCGCGAAGACGGCTCCTTCGAAGTCCTGGAGCGCGTGGAGGGCGGCAAGCATCAGGTCTCGGTCTGTGCGGGCGCGCCTGCCGTGCTGGGCTGGGCCACCGGCAACCTGGCCGAGCCGCGCAATAACCCGCAAGTCGGCATGGCCAATATGCGCACCATCATGCCCGCACTGCAAAAGGCCAAGCCGGCCAAGCTCGAGGCCAACGGCCTGCGCTACGTCCAAGTCAGTCTGCCCAAGCAGCAGCGCGACACGCGCGTAGTGAAAGACATGTCGCCCGACGACATCGCCGCCGAGCTGGTCGCGTGGATGGGAGCCGAATAATGGAAAAGATCCTTGTACTGACCCATGTGGACGAAACCGGCACGGCACTGACCAAAGCCTCTCTCGAAGCCGTCACCGCCGGAGTTGAACTCGCCGCGCAGCTCTCCGCATCCCTGACCATCGGCGTCATCGGCAGCGCAGGCGCGCTCGATGCGGTTGCCGCAACCGGAGCGCGCCTACTGGCCGTCTCCGGCGAGGCCTTCGCCCAGGCCCGTTACGCTAGCGACGCCGCCGCCTGCGAGGCTCTCTGCCGCGCTGCCGAAGCCACCATCGTGCTCGCTCCCGGAACTTCGCGATTGACGCGCGTCGCCGCGGGCGTAGCGCACCGGCTGGGCGGCTTCATCGACACCCACATCACCGCGCTCAAAGGCGCAGAGGCAATCGAAGCCACCCGCTGGTTCTATCGTCAGCGCGTGGAAGCGGTGGTGAGCCGCGATGCGCGCCCCTGGTTCCTGCTGCTCGATGCGGGCACACACACAGCCTTTACCGGCGAAGCCGCAACGGCTCAAGTCGAGCAGGTCGCGGTCGAACTTCCCGCGATGCGCACCACGGTCAGCGGTGTTCGCGCCCCTGCGCAGGACGCGCAGACCATCCGCCCCGACGCCAAGATGCTTTTCGTTACCGGCGCGGGATGGACCAAGAAGCAGCCCGACGGCCAGATTCATGCCGATGTGGCGGGCGAGCTGATTCTCAACTTCCTGCGCCTCACTGGATCTTCCTTGGGCAGCAGCAAGTCGCTGGTGGATCAAGGAGGAGAAGGCGTGCCGGTTCTCCCCTTCCTCACGCACATGAACCAGATTGGGCAAACGGGCGCAACGCCGCGCCACGCCAAGGGCTTGTCTACCTGCTGCCACGGCGAGGAGCCGCACGTAGTGGGCTGGCGCTTCATCGGCGACCGGCGGGCCATCTCGCTCGACCCCAACTGCGGCTGGAGCCGGGGCAAGGCCGACGTGGTGTACATCGCCGACGCCTTCCAGGTGATGGCCAAGGTGAACGAGTTGCTGGAAGCGAAGAAGGCGTAGAGTGTGGAGGTTTCCCAGGCCCCAAGCGAGGGACCTGGGGCACTCGCTTCCGATTTTTTCGTATGGCCTGGGTTCGTGCTCTCCCATCCATTCCGCAAAGCGCGCGGAATGGATGGGGCACCCGTATTTATGGCAAATGCGGTACACCGGCAAAAAGGGGACAGGCCAAGGCCTGTCCCCTTCGTGTTCCGCCTGAATCACTGGCGCGTTTCTATATCTTGAGCACGGCAGGAAGCGACAGCGTCTCCATGATCTTCTCCATGGCTCCCGCGTCGTTGGCGATTGTATCGAGTAGTTTCTTCTTCAGCTCATCGCGCTGGCCGTAGAGGCGGAGCGGTTGCGGCGGATTGTGCAGAAGGTCCTTGCCGACCAGCGCGCGCACGATGAAAGGCATATACGACGAGTAATCGCCCTGCATGCTCACCGTCTGCGTCGTGTAAGTTTCCGGATTGACCTTGCCCCAGGAAACGGCTTCGGCAGGAGCGCACGAAGACAGGCTGCCATCCGTCACCGGCGATGAAACAATCTGCGCGTCGTAGTCGTAACCCCGAATATTCTCCAGGAAGAATATCTGTGAGAGCGTTGGTTCCGGTTGCAGCGAGTAATTCTTGGGAACCCCGCCGCCCAAAATCAAGATGGCCATCGTCTTCGGCTCGGAGCCGAACAATCCCCAGTGGTGGTAGGCGCAGGATTCGAACACATCCTCGTGCAGATCGTAATCGAAGCTATATTGGATCTTCCCCAGCCGCGCCAGCGTCCACAGCTTCACGGAGTTCAGGAACACGCTGCCGTCCGCCGGCGCTCCGATGAAGACCGGCAACTCCAGCTCGGCGCACGTACTCATCAGGCCGGGCGCAATGCCCAGCGCTTTTTCCCGCTCGCCATAGTACTTGCCGAGCAGATAGTTGCGCTCGGTTGTCGTCATCCTCTTTTGGAACTCAGGCCTTTGCAGGATGCCAGTTAAGACGGCGTCCTGATCGAAGAGCACCTGCTCTGCGAATCCCGTGTCGGTCACGCGAATCACGCCATTCTCGCGCAGTTCGGCATCGTCGCCAAACAGATCCACTTCGCGGATCGGGCGCTCATCGGTCTTGCGCAGGCAGTCGTGCCCGTCGTGGTAGCAGATGGCGTCGGTCACCGTGATGTACGCCGTATTCGCGGCCTTGATGAGGGGAATAAGCCACGCGCGGTGCTGATCGGAAACCGTAATCGGTCCGGCGCAAGTAATGACCAGCGGAATGCGCTTCTCGATCACCTGCTTCAATACTTCATGAACCCGCCGCAGATAGCCGCCGCCGAACGCCGGAAGAGAGGCCGCAAAAACCTCGTTCAAATCCCGGCATTCGGTAACCGGCTTTCCAGTCACCGCTCTACCCATCAATTCATTGCTCTTGGAACATTTGCTCATTGCCATAGCCTCATTTCAAGTTAACTGTATTCCCCGCATCCCGCAACACCGCGGCCGCAGCCTTACTCTTCGTGAATGTTCCGTAAAACAGCGCGGCATAACCGGTGCTTCCTGCTGCACCGGTTATGCCGCTCGAACGCAACGCCTGTCATCCAATTGTATTAACCCAGCGTCAGATTCCCTGGCGCCGGAAGAGCGGCCCGCAGAGAAGCCAGCACATCGTCGTCGACGGTGGTGGTCGTGGCGAGGCCTTGCGCGGTCTGGAAGGCACTCAATGCGGCCAGGGTGTGGCTTCTGCCAGGCGTTCCCAGGATCCCATCGATTCCGCCGGGACTAAACGCCGGATTGCCTTGAACGTTCGCCAGAAACGTAAGATAGAGTTGCGCTGCTCGCACATCGAGATCCGGCTGGTTGGCTGGGTCCTGCAAATGGGCATAACTTGTGCTCAGCCTGCCCGAATAGACTGCCACCTGCCCAGGACCGTTGTATTTCCGCGCCACCGAATCCCAGTCATGCGCCTGCAGCGAAGCCGCGATGCCGGTGTGAAGCAGGAAGCTCTGAAACGCGCGCAATTGGGCGCCTTCCGAGGCACATGCATCCTGGACGAAATCAGCCGCGGAGGAATATCCGGCGGAGGAAAAATTGAAGCCCATGATTTGGGCAATGCCCCATGAGGCGCTCTGCAATGCGGCATCGGGATCCAGCGCATAAGCTTCGGCCAGCCGAGTGTATTCCGCGGCCCCGCCGGAGTAACCTCCCCAGGTGGGAGCGCTGATGCCGGGGTTGCTTGCATCGTAGGCGCCGTTGGTGCGGGTATGGAAGACGGCGCGCTCGAAGAGGATTTGAGGGCGGCGATCGGGAAGATAGCCGGCCTTTCCGGATTCAACTTCGAGAATCGACCAGACCGATGCGGCATCGGCGCCAAGCGCGTCGAGCGCAGCATTGAAGTCTGTCGAGGTGAGAGGAACCGAACTACAGAGATAGGGAATGGTTGCCATGAAATCCTCCGAAGGAATTGGGAAGGGGACCCAAGCCGAGTCATACAGGAGTAAGGCTATGGGCGTCAATTCGGAAGATGTGAAGCAAACCCGCGCACAGGCAAGGCCGCGAGCGATTCTTCAGCGATGGATTGCAATCAAATTGGGTTGAGGCGGAGTTGGCTCGCTCAGAACGATTTGAACCCCGTCAATCCAAAGTGCTTTTCACGGAAGAGAGCGATGCAAATCCGGACGACACTTTCATCCAACCGGGTGCCAGCCTCGCTTTCTATCTCCTGCAGGACAATCTCCAATGGAATTGGTGGCCGGTACGGGCGGAACGAGGACATGGCTTCCACAATGTCCGCCACCGCCAACACTCTGGATTCGGGAAGGATCGCATCTCCCTTGAGGCCGAAAGGATACCCCGAGCCGTCCAGCTTTTCGTGATGCTGGCGCACGATCTCGGCAATGGGCCAGGCAAATGGAATGTCTTTCAGAATCGTGTAGGCGGTCTCCGGGTGCCCATTGATCATCTCCCGCTCCGCCTTGGTAAGCTTGGTTGGCTTGGTGAGGACCTCGGCAGGGATCGAAATCTTTCCAATATCGTGGACCACGGAAGCAACCCGCAAACCTTGGATTCGGCCCTCGGTCCAGCCCAATTCGGCGGCGATGGCGCAGGCGAGTTCCGCCACCCGGCTTTGGTGCCCGGCGGTGTAGGGGTCGCGCATCTCCATTGCAGTGACGATGGGCGCCACCATGGCCGACAGAGCCTCGGTCAGTTGCCGCTCTGCCTTGGCCAGTTGCTCGCGCTCGGCGGCCAACTGACGTTCCTGCTCGATACCATGCAGTCCGTGGCCGATCTCCTCGGCAAGGTGCTGGAATACCTCAACCGCAACAGGTTCAAAGGCGTTAGGATGCGCGGCATAAACAACCAGCGCGCCATTCATGGTTCCGTTGGAAGCAAACGGAATCGACAGGCCTGAGCGAATGCCGAATTGGCGAGCCCGCGCTGCCCACGGAGCAAAAACCAGGGAGGTCTCTGTGTCTTCTACCATTTGCAACTGTTTCGAGCGAATGCAAACTGCGGCCGCCCCTTGCCCCCCCGGACCATCCTCTGCCCAACTCAATTCCAAACCGTCCATGTAACCAATAGCACTGCCCGACAACGCGGCCACTCGAATCCGCTTACCCGGCCCATGTTCCGCAACGCCGGCCCAGGCAAGCACATACACCGATTCGCGCGTGATGGCCTGACAAATAGCTTCGAGCAGGCTTTCGGAGGTGTGCTTCTGCCAAAGCGCCGCGGCGGCGCCTGCATACGCCGAGAGCGCCCATCTCTTGGTGGCCAGGCGATGTTCGCGATTCTCCAACTCGGTCATATCGCGATAGACGCAAAGGATGACATCTCTGCCACCCAGGACGAGCGACTTCGACACGGTTGTCAGCACCGGAATCAGTTGCCCGTCTTTGCGTTGGAGGTGAAGACCCGCGGAGGACGTTGCTTCTTCCCCTGCGTGCAGAAACGCAATCCGCACCCGCTCGCGCTCAACTTCAGGGTGCACCATGGCAACGTTCAGTTCGAGAAGTTCTTCGCGGGAGTAGCCGGACAAGACGGCGGCCGCCGGGTTGACATCCACAATGCTTCCAGTGGCGGCGTCCAAGGCAAACATGCCGCCTGGCGCATAGGCCCAAGCCAGTTCGAACAGGCTCCGCGGCTCGCTTGTGCCCGCTCCGTGAGTCATTGCCACCTGCCCGTCCTGCCCGTTTCTGGGGGCCCATTTGCTACCGTTTTGAAAGCAGCCCGCTCTGGTTTGAAAGCGATCCACCGTAACTTCAAGATCGGCTCATTTGCAGTATATTTCAGTGAGATCGTGTACCAAAAAAAGAAAAGCCGCCTACGAAGCCTGCAATAATTTCGCCATTTCCGTACAAGACTGCACAGTCTTGCAAACCACCTTCGTGATACGTGGCTCTGTTGTGCAGCTCCAGTGTCCGTGGCGGCTCAAGCTAACTCAGCGCGCCTGGCTATGCTCCTCCAACGGGATGGCCACCTGCTCGACGATTTCCAGTCCAAAGCCTTCCAGGGCGGGAATATGCATGGGCGTATTGGACAACAAGCGGATGCGCTGGATGCCCAGGTCCGACAGGATTTGTCCGCCCAGGCCAATGGCGCGCAGAATCCTGCCGGTTCGCGCCTGGCTGCCTTCGCGCGCGCGCAGCTCTTTGTGGAGCACAAGCCGTCCGCTGCCGGTTTCCGCCGCCGGTCTGGCCGCGCCGTCTGGCTCAAAGGCCAACGACGGAGCCGGCGCCTGATCGATCTCAAAGCCGCGCGAAGTGTTGTGCAGATAAAGCACAACGCCGCAACCTTCCTTGGCAATCATGCGCATAGACTGGTCGAGCGTCTCGCTGCAGCGGCAGTCAGCCGCAAAAACATCCCCCGCCGTGCAGCGGGTATGCACGCGGACCAGCACGGCATGGCTGCATGGGGGACGGGTTGCGTCAAGATCCCCCGGCAACCTCGCGCCCGCGGGACAAGCAATCGCGGAACCCTGGTGAAACGCGGGACAGTCCTGGCAAAGATCGCCGCGCACCAGCGCAATGTGGCTCTCACCGCCATTCACTTCGCTCTCGTAGGCGATCATGCGGAACTCGCCATGGCGCGTTTGGATGCGGCTCTCCCCTGCGCGAACAATATAGCGCTCGTTGCGCAACCGGTAGCGGATCAACTCGGCGACGGTAAGAATCAGCAGCCCGTGTTCCTTGCAGAACGGGATCAAGTCGGGAATGCGGGCCATCTCTCC
>Ga0181529_10001889_pt1 | contig 26154 bp, 26 predicted proteins | sample PEATcosm2014_Bin_36_FD_119763 | JGI IMG/M metagenome (GOLD analysis project Ga0181529, IMG submission 119763) | Peatland microbial communities from MTU Mesocosm Facility, Houghton, MI, USA - PEATcosm2014_Bin10_30_metaG | ecosystem: Environmental > Terrestrial > Soil > Wetlands > Peat | place... | reverse complement strand
GATCCGGCCGCCGATCAAGAGAGGCTGACCGCTTCAATCAAGGAGTTCGGCGCCTTGCGGGAATCGAAACTGTTTTCCCGGCGGTACGCCCGGCCCATCCTTTTGGCCGCCAGCATTGCCATCTTCAATCAGCTTACCGGCGTGAACGTGCTGGTCTACTACATCCTCGATGTGTTTTCCGAACTCGGCTCGGGGCGTTTGAACGGGCGCAAGGATGCAATCGTTGTAGCCGGATTCAGCCTCCTGGTAACCATGGCGGCTGTGAGCGTCATCGACAGGGTCGGACGCAAGCCGCTCCTGCTGGCCGGCGCGGCGGGTATGGGCGCCTGCCTTGTGACACTCCCTGCAATTCGGTACATGGGCTGGCCCGCCACGTCTGTAATCATCGTTCTGTTGTGCTATAACCTGTTCTTCGGTTTTTCTCAGGGTACTGTCATATGGGTTTATCTCAGCGAGATATTCCCTCTCCCAGTCCGTGCCCGGGGCCAGAGCTTTGGAAGCAGTGTGCATTGGGTGACGAACGCTTTCATCGTTGGGGCATTCCCGGCGATCGCAAGCAACTTGGGCGGCAAGATATTTGTGGCGCTTGCTGTTTTTATGGCCATTCAGTTCTTCGTTGTTCTTCTTGCATATCCGGAAACGAAACGCACTAGCCTGGAGTCGTTGGCCTCTGACGTCAGCGATTAGAGATGGATGAACGCCGACGGAAAACTGGAAAGGGAAGGGGCGAGGTTCGAAAGGTGATAGTCAAAAGCGGTTCCACAACCTTGGTTGATGTAGCGCGTGCGGCGGGTGTATCGCTGAAGACGGCCTCGCGTGCTTTGAACGACTCTCCCGAGCTTCGGCCTGCGACTGCTGCCCGCGTTCGTGAAGCCATGGCCCGGCTCAGCTATCAGCCGAATGAGATGGCGCGAGGGTTGAAGGCGAAGCGATCGGCGGCGATTGCAATGATCGCGCCAAATCTGGCTGACCCGTTTACGGCAACTGCTTTGCAGGCTGTCCAGGACGTAGCTCGGGAGCACGGATATGTGGTTATCCTGGCCAGCTCTGGCGGAGATGTGGAGGTTGAGAAATCAGAACTGCAAGTCATGGTGAGGCGACAGATCGATGGCGTCATCCTGATTGCAGCGAACAGTGATAAAAGCAACGTTGAGCCTCTCATGGCCAAAGACGTCCCCATTGTCGTTTTCGACGAACCCCTCCGAGGAGGAGAGGTGGATACCATCACTGTGACGAACCGCAAGGCGAGCCGCGAAGCCACCGACCACCTGCTTGAGCACGGCTATCGCCGGATTCTTGCCGTGGGCGCCCGGCCCTCTCTTTTCACATGCGCTGAGCGCGTCGCCGGTTATCGTGCTGCCATCAAGAGTGCGGGAGCAGATCCGATAGAGCTGTTGGTCGAGCATGAGAACGATCTGACGACAGAAGCACTGGCGGGATTCGCATCAGGCCCCAACCGCGTCGAGGCCATTTTTTCCCTCAACTGGGTCTGCACCATGCGGGTCCTGCGCGGGCTCAATGCTCTCAACAAAAAGATACCCAAGGATCTGGCGTTCATTTCGTTCGACGATTTTGAACTTGCCGAACTGATTCCTCCCGGCTTGACCGTAGTGCGGCAGCCCTCGCGTGAACTGGGACAGCGGGCGGCAAGGGCACTTTTCGAACGAATCGAAGAGATGAACGATCATCCACCGAGGAAGATAGTCCTCAGTACCGAATTCATCATTCGCGGATCGTGCGGATGCAAGCACAAGGCGTGGAAATGATACGAACACTTGACTGACTCATTGGTCACAAGGAGATACATGAGACCCATCTGCCTCATGGCAGCCGCCCTGATTGCCGCGTTTTCATTCCCTGTCGTGGCACAATCAAATGCCGATGCGAGTGTCGTCTTTCAAATAGGGACCTTCGATGGAGGCTCACGGGAGTTCGCCCGGGGACTGCCTAAGCAGCCGGTGGCATTCCTTGCCGGGAAAAGCGATGCCGTCAAGGATTGGTTCGGGTTTCAGACTGTTGAATCAACACTGAAGTCCGCTGATTCGGCTCCCCGCGCAATCCAATTTACTCTGCAACATCCGCCAGCCTCCAGCTATACCCTGCGCGCCTCTCTGCTCATCGATCGAGCGAGCATTCCCATGCTGGGCGTCAACATCAATGGACATTTTGGAACGCTTTATCTGGATCCAAAATTGGATGGAAGCCAGGGCGACTGGTTTCCCGCCGTATCGCGCGCCGAGGTGCAGTTCGAGTTTCCCGGAGAGTACCTGCATTCTGACGGCGTGAATACGATCGCTCTCTCTGCCGTAGGAACTTCGGAAAAGCAGGTCCCGGAAGCGGGCTTTCATTACGACGCCATCGAATTGAAAAGCGCGCCGCAAGGCAAGTTCGACAGAACGGCCACGACTGTCGCGCTGATTCCCACCATCTTCTACAAGCAGGATGGAGGCCTGAAGGAAGTCGTCATCGCGCGGATTCGTTCTCACGAGCCGATCAAAAACGGCAGTGTCGAAGTGACGGTGAATGGAGCGCACTACACGCTGCCATTGCAGGCGGATCATGATTTCGGAGAGCAAAACTGCGCATTTCTACTGCCGGAATTCAAAACGCAGACCAGGGCAATCGGCGAACTCCATGCCAACGGCCGCACGCAGCACTTCGTCCAACTCATTGAGCCCAAAAAGAAGTGGACCCTTTACGTGGTTCCGCACGTCCATCTGGATATCGGATACACGGATTTTCAAGCCAAGGTCGCGGGTATTCAGAGCCGCATTGTGGATGAAGCGCTCGATATGATGGAGCAGCATCCCGACTTTCGCTTCAGCATGGACGGAATGTGGAGCGTCGAGCAGTTTCTCGCCACGCGTTCTGAAAGCGACAAGGCGCGCGCGTTGGACGCCATCAGGAGCGAGCACCTGTTCATTCCCGCGGAATACAGCAATCAACTCACAGGTTTCCCCACGGCCGAGGCCTTGATTCGGTCGCTTTATCCCAGCGCCAATTTCAGTCGTGAACACGGCACGCCTTTCAACTGCGCCAACATCACCGACGTGCCCTCTTACTCCTGGTCCTACGCCTCGATATTGGCCTCGGCCGGCATCCACTATCTGCCTGCGGCCGCCAACGACGGCCGGGCGCCCGTGCTGATGTACGGCCATCTGGATGAAGACTCGCCTTTCTGGTGGAAGGGGCCGGACGATCAGAAAGTGCTGGTCTGGTATGCGCGGCATTACCATCAGGTGTCGAGCTTGTTCGGCTTGCCGTTTCTCATATCCGCAGGGGAGGACATGTTGCCCGTCTTCCTGCAAAGGTATGACCGCCCCGGTTATCTTTCCGATTCCGCGATCATCTACGGAACTCAGGTCGAGAATAGTGATCTCTTTCCACAGCAGGCTGAACTGGCCGGGCAATGGGACGGCATTTATGCCTACCCGCATCTTCAGTATTCGGGATTCCACGAAGCGCTCGATCACATCGCCACTCAGTTCGGCAGCAACATTCCTACGGTCACTGGCGATGGCGGTCCCTATTGGGAAGACGGCATAGGCTCTGACGCGCTCTATGCCGCGATGGAGAGAAGGACTGAAAGCCGTGCTCCAACGGCCGAAAAGATCGCGACCATCTCCGCGCTGGTCGATCCCCGCCTGGCCCCGGACAAGAGCAGACTGGACACCATGTGGAAGAATATTCTGCTGATGGACGAGCACACATGGACGGCATCCGACGCCAGGGCCGATCCTGAAACAGATCAGGTCATTCAACAACTCGCCGTGAAGGACTCATACGCCATCCAGGCTGATTGGGCTGCCGATCATCTTCTGCGTACCGGCATGGCAAATGTGGCGAACTCCATCGCTGCCGGCCCATCCAATCTGGTCGTCTTCAATATGCTGAACTGGGCGCGCAGCAGCTTGGTTGAAGCCGACGTGCAGAACGGCGACGAGATCATTGATCGAGTTACTGGCCAGGCGGTGCAAGCCGAGATTGTGCGGCCAGGCAGGCACTTCAGCCGCACGCGCTTCATGGCACAAGATGTTCCGGCGGTTGGCTACAAGGTCTACCAACTGCGTCCGGTCATAGGATACAAACCCAGCCCGGCTCAGGAGCAATCTGCCGGTGCAGCCACTTTTGAAAACTCCTTCTATCGTATTGATCTCGATCCCGCCACGGGCTCTGTGCGTACCATCTTTGACAAGCAATTGCAGCGTTCTTTGGTGGACGATCAGAGTCCCTACCGTTTCGGCCAATACCTGTATGTCACCGGCCATGCTTCGAAGTTCGATGTACATGGAGCCGTTGAAGGACACGTCGTATCTATTGATCGCACTTCATTCGGCCAGGTAGCGCACCTTGAGAGCTCCGCCTTGAACACTCCGCGCATCGCGAGTGAAATACGCCTCTTCGATAAAGAAAAGAAGATCGAATTCATCGAGGATGTCGACAAGAAAGAGATCCGCGACGATGAAGCCGCATATTTCGCTTTTCCTTTCGCCATGGCTCATCCCCGTTTTCGTTACGAGATCCAGAATGGCTCCGTCGATCCATCCAAGGACATGTATCCCGGCGGGGGGGTCGAGTGGTTTAGCGTGCAGCATTGGGTTTCCGTTGATCAGGACGGGGCTTCTGCAACCGTGCTGCCGCTGGACGCTCCTTTGATTACGCTCGGAGATATCGTCCGCCAGCAGTTCCCGAAGGAATTCGGCCCGCGCAAGGGATGGATCTTCTCCTACGTCATGAACAACATTTGGGGCACGAACTACCGGCCGGTACAGGGCGGTCACTTCCAATTCCGCTATGTGGTCACCAGCGCGCCGTCGGCCGAGCCAGCCCTTCTGAGCCATGCGGGATGGGAGGAAGTCACGCCCCTCGAAGTGGAGGAGATTACGTCGTCCGACAAGGCAATCGATCGTCCGGAATCTCTGGATGCGGCTCAGGGCAGCTTTCTTGAGACAAGCGATCCAAGCCTGCTGCTGGAGACGTGGAAGGCCGCAGAGGACGGGAAGGGCACGATCCTTCGGTTCCTCGACCTCGGCGGGCAGGAGCGCACGGTTACCGCGCAGATTCCGCTCATGGATATTGAAGGCGCCTGGAAGACAGACGCGGTCGAGCGCGGCCAGGTGCCTCTCGATCGCATGGGCGCTCACGGTTTCATGCTTCAAGTTCAACCGCATGAAATTGTCACCGTGCGCATAACCACAACGGCCGCGTCACGCCAAGCGAAATAGGTTGCTGCTGACAGCGGGGCTGGCGCTTGCGATGTATGCATCCCATCCGATTCGGGGGATCCTTATTGGCCCAGCCTTCGACGAGCGAGAAGATCGCCGCGGTGGCGCCAACTCGATGAGCCACGATCAGGGTTGCGGTCAGGCGAAGGCCGGGCTCTTGATCAGTTGCCGAGCGGAACAACGGATTTGCTGGAGAAAGATTTGCATGGCCCGGCCCTCGCAACACGGTCGATTCAATCCGCGACAGCAAGCAGCGCGATGCATCTGTGAACAAATTCATTCAAGTTCGTACCTGCTTGCTTCAGGCTCACCCTCCAAATGGAGAAGACTTACGAGGTGCTTTCCGGCGAGCGGCGCTGCCTGGGTTGATAAACTCACCTGATGGGGCGTCTCATCATCAATGCCGACGACTTCGGGTTAACCGCCGGGGTCAATCGCGCTATCGCCGAGTTGCACAAGAACGGATTCTTAACCAGCACTACGCTGATGGCGCGGGCGCCAATGACAGCCGAGGCCGCGAGCTTGGCCCGCTCCACCCCCTCGTTGGGCGTGGGCTGCCACGTAGTTTTGGTGGACGGCGATCCGATCCTTCCAGCGCAGGAACTCCCCACGCTGGTGGACCCGCGCAGCGGGCGCTTTCAGCCCACGCTGGGCACTTTTCTGATGCGCATGCTCACAGGGCGTATCCGGCCGGCTGAGATCGAAGCAGAGGCAGCCGCGCAGATTGCCCGGCTGCAAATCGCGGGCGTGCACCTCACCCACATCGACACGCACAAGCACACCCATATGTTTCCCGCCGTGCTCCGCCCGGTGCTCGGTGCAGCCAAGGCGGCCGGAATTCGTGCCGTGCGCAACCCTTTTGAGCCGTCCTGGAGCCGGCGCGCCACATTCAGCGCCCCCTCGGTTCGGCGCGTCGAAGTCAGTCTGCTGCGGCGGCTGGAGCCGACTTTCCGGCGCATGGTGGCAGAGGAAGGTTTTTCCACTACCGACGGAGCCATCGGCGTGCTGGCCACGGGGACTCTCGACGCCGCCACTGTGGGCGCCCTGCTTCAGAACCTGCCTCAGGGCACCTGGGAGCTGGTGACCCACCCCGGCTACAATGACTCCGACCTCGCCCTTGCGCGGACCCGCCTGCTGGCCTCGCGGGAAGTCGAGCGAGAGGCTCTGGGCACCGTCAAGCAGTTCCGCGGCGTCGAATTCATCTCATTCGCCGATTTGTGAGGTGGCGCGGCTTGGCCTGAGCTGTCACCACAAATAATTGATTCAACAATAACTTAGGTGCAACCTGCATCTTCCTGTGTTCCGTCAGCGTCCAAGGAAAGACAGACACAAAGAGAAAAACATGCGCATTGGGATTACCTGCTATCCCACCTACGGCGGTTCGGGCGTGGTGGCTACGGAACTGGGCATCGAACTGGCTGCGCTGGGCCACGAAGTGCATTTCATCTCCTACTCGCAACCGTTCCGGTTGAGCGGCCGGGACAACGGAATTCTCTATCACGAGGTTTCTGTCGCCAGCTATCCGCTTTTCGAGTTCCCGCCGTACGACCTGGCGCTGGCCTCGCGCATGGCGGAAGTTGCTGAATTCTATCGGCTTGATCTGCTGCACGTGCATTACGCGATTCCCCATTCGGTGAGCGCTCTGCTGGCGCGGCAGATGCTGGCTGCCCGCGGCCGGCGGCTGCCTTTCGTTACCACCCTGCACGGCACCGACATCACGCTGGTCGGCCAGGACCGCAGCTACCTGCCCATCACCCGCTACGCCATCCAGGAAAGCGATGGGGTTACATGTATCTCCAACTATCTAAAGGAGAAAACCGTCGAGGACTTCGGCGTGACGCGGGGTATCGAAGTGGTTCCAAACTTCGTCAACTGCGACGTATACGTGCCCTACAAAGACGAAGCGTCGAGGGCGGAGGCACGCAAGCGGCTAGCGGCGCCGGACCAGGCGATCCTGATGCATCTCTCCAATTTCAGGCCGGTCAAGCGGGTTTTGGACGTGGTAAGGGTGTTCGCGCAGGTGGTGCGGGAGGTTCCGGCGCAACTGGTGCTGGTAGGCGACGGGCCCGAACGGTCGGCGGCCGAGTGGCTGGCGCATGACCTGCAAATCAATGACAAGGTTCACTTTATGGGCAAGCAGGAGAGGGTCAACGAGCTGCTGCCGCTGGCCGACCTGATGCTGATGCCCAGCGAGTTGGAGTCTTTCGGACTGGCGGCTCTGGAGGCCATGGCGTGCAAGGTTCCGTCCATTGCGACCGGAGTGGGCGGAGTGCCGGAGCTGATCGACGACGGGGTTACCGGGCTGCTCTATCCCGTTGGAGATGTGGAAGACATGGCCGCTGGCGCGGTGAGCCTGCTGAAGGACCGTGAGCGCCTGGAAGCCATGCGCGAAGCCGGACGGCGAACGGCGCAGAGCCGATTCTGCTCGTCGCTGGTGGTGCCGCATTACGTGCGGTATTACGAAGAGGTGCTGGGGCAGGCCGTCTGAAACGGAACCGGCCTGAGCGCAGCACAGCCCCTTGCGACCCCATGCCCTAATCGCTGGGGAGCAATCGGACCAAGAACATGTCGAACACCATAAACACCATGGACAACAGGCAGAATGCCAACGCCACCCAGGAACCGATGGGGCTTATGCCGGTTTTCCAATCGCTCGTCCAAGTCTCGAAAATGGCATATCCGTTTGTCGCGCCAAGGAGCAGGACCAGGACAGTCCGGTGAAGCCGCCTTTGTTTCTCGTGGAAACGCGCTATTTTGTAACCTTCCTTATCGCAAAAATAAAACAGGTTGATCTTCCTGTCCTGTGCCTTGAGAGACTGAGCCGCACGGTACTCACATTTCATCATGAATTCGGTCAATTTCATGATCACCCGGTTATGCATGCACATCAGTGCTGAAGAGCCGAGCGTGATCGCGGTGATGGCGGCGGTGAAGAACGCCGCCATTTGAGCCCTTTCGCTTGCGCTCTTTGAAAAATAGTAGCCGTAGATCACGCCCGCGGCGGCCAGATACATCTGAATCACCGATTGTCGTTGGGCGATGCGTGTGGAGTGCTCGCTCCAGGCGGCCGCGTACTGGGCAGACAGGGGAAGCTGGTCCGGGGGCGCTGGAGCAGGAGGCGGGTTCGGTGGCGGAACGGTCGGCGTCGAATCGCGTCGCATGGGCGACATGGTACACCAATTCGGCTTGGTTCCAGCGAGCAAAGTGCCGATAAGCCTCGCCGCTCGGCGGGTGGCTATTTCTGCTCGGCTGGGTCGGCCGAGAAGCTGGGGACGAAGCCCAGACGCCGCCAGAAATCGCGAACCAGGGCTACGGTCTCAGGAGCGGTCCGGGAGGTAGTGCGGAGGAGGATTGCCGTGGCGCCGTCGGCCGGCGGCCCCGGGCTAACGGAGCCGGGGGCTGGCACGGCCCTCCCGGTCAGGGCGCTAGCTTCCGCGGCAATGGCGATGCACTTTTCAGGACGGTAGGTGCAGTTGGCCAGGTCGGCGATGGAGAGGTGCATCGTGGGGGTGGCAAAGACCGTGCGCGGCGGAGCCATGCGGTCCAGCAGCCAGAGGATTTCGAGCTTGGACTCCAACTCATCGGGCACGCAGTCGATGACCAAGTCGGCCTCGCGGACGGCGTCTTCGATGGTAGAGACGAAAGTGACGGTGGGCAGGGCCTCAGTGTCGAGGGCTTTGGAACTGAACTTCTGCCGGAGCAGGGCTGGACTCAGCTCCTGACGGAGCAATTCCTGGGCGTGATGCAGGTTGTTAGGCATCACGTCTTCAAGCAACACGCGGAAGCCGGCGCGGGCAGCCGCAAGGGCCAGCCAGCGGCCCAGCGGGCCGGCTCCGATGATGGCGACGGTTGTGGGCAAGGGCCTTTTACTTGGCGGCCAGGGCCTGGGCCACGTCCTCTGCGTTGGGCTTGGCCTGGACCAGGTGCTCGGCGACGCGGACGCGTTCTTCGGGCGAGAGTGTGGGGACGGTGGCCAGCACCCGGCGCAGGGTCACGGCAACATCGTCAATGTAGTTCATCAGGCGGATCGCTTCTCCGGACAGCGGCATGGGTTCCCTCGAGATTTGAAGTTCCGTATTCATTGTAGGCGGTGCGGTTGGGGACGGGGAAGGCTCGGGCAACCGGAACTCGCGAAGCCAATCAGCGCTGAAGCCGCATCTATGGGTTAACTCGGCCTTGACCGAGTGGAAGGCGATTTGAAGCAAGGTGTGAGCCGGCAGACCGGAACTGGCTTTACGCCGATTGGAGCGATGCGAATCGGCAACCATGAAGCGCCCCACGGCCGCACTTCTCAAAGGCTGGTCACGCGCCGTGATTACAATACCGCCATGAGCGATTCGGCGGAGGGTGTGGCGCGGGCATTTGTGCGGGCGATTAACCGGCAGGACGTGGCGGGGTTGGCGGCGTTGATGTCCCCAGAGCACCGTGTTGTCGATTCGCTGGGCTCGGTGATCGAAGGCCGGGAGGCGGTGCTTGCGGGATGGGCCGGGTACTTCCGGATGGTTCCGGATTACTCGATTGCCGTGGAAGAAACCCTGTGTGACGGGTCCGCCGTCGTGATGCTGGGGGTGGCGCAGGGAACGTACTCACCCGATGGCCGACTGCGCGCGGAGAGCCGCTGGGAGACACCGGCGGCGTTTCGGGCGTTTGTGGAGGATGGACTGGTGGCGGAGTGGCGGGTGTATGCCGATAATGAGCCACTCCGGCAAAAGATGAGGAAGGCCTGACGCACAAAGGCGGTCCACCCTCCCACAAGGGATGAACCGCCTTGATGCATTCCGGAGTGGCTTGTGTACGCTCGCGGAAATCTGCCGGGAATCTTCTTTCGACGCTCCCGCTCTGCTTGCGGCAGCGCGGGTTTTAGTCGGCGGCAAGCCTCGACGCAAGATGGCTGGATGCGACGATGGTGACGCGACGCCAGTCGGGCTGTGCTGCGGCAGTGGACCGGCCGATCTTCTTCGACAATTCGATCCAGTCCAGTGCAGCTTGGCTGGCATGGTCCGGCCCGTACATCTCCGCTACGGCGTTGTAAAAGGAAGCAAGTTCGCGCTCCGCGCCGCGCTGAAACTGGGCGTCGAGGGAGGCGGACGCATGCTGCGGAGATTGAGCCGGGTTCGACCGGCCGCTGCACATGGAGTTCGAAAGCCCCTTGCTGGCGTGGGGCGATTGCCAGGGGTAAGGCCGCGGTTCATCGGTCTTCGCCTGGCCGTCCCAGCGGTGAGAAAACAGCGAGAAGAGACAGCGGTGAGAAGAGTCGAAACTGCAGCGCTTGTGATTGGACCCAATCATGGCAAAACTCCTATCGGTGCGGAAAAGTTCGTTCAACTGCGGAGCGTTCTACAGAGTTCTCTTGAAGAGGGGCGTGGCTATGAAGAGCGTGGCCATGCCGAAGGTGAAGAGGAAGAATAAGTCGAATTGGATGGCCTGAAAGCCGCCATCTTTGAGCAGAATGGCCTTGAAGCCGTGGATGCTGTAGGTGAAGGGATCGACGACGGCCAGGGCGCGGAGCCATTTGGGGAATGCGGCGATGGGATACATGGCGCCGGAAGGGTAGAAGAGAAGCGTGTTGAGGACGCCGAACATGGCGCGGGGGACGAGCGGATCGTCGACGCGGACCATGAGAAGAAACATCATGCCGTTGAAGGCGATGGCGGTGACCAGGATGAGGCAGAAGAGTTCGGCGAGGGCTTCGGGATGGAAGATGACTCCCAGGCCCGCCATGAGGGAGCCTATGACCGTGAGGGAGATGCCGGCGAGTGTGGCCTTGATTGCTCCGGCCATGTTGAGGCCCATGACTAACTCGAGCTTGGTGATGGGAGTTACAAGATAGCCCTCGTGGACGCCGCGGGCCTTGTCGTCGATGTATAACATGCCGCCGCCGATCATGACGGAGATATACATGGCCAGGGCCACGGTGGCGGGAAGAAGAAACTTCATGTAATTGACGTAGGGATAAAGCTCGACGATTTCGAGGGCGATGGTGTTGGCCAGGCGGGGCTGGACAGCGGGGGTGGTGAGGGCGGTGACGACCAACTGCATTTCGGCTTCAAGCGAGCTGGAGGTGAACTGGTCGGAGTTATCGGCAACAAAGCCGATGACCGGAGCATCCTGCGCATAGACGCGGCGCGAGTACTGGGCGGGGATGATGACTGCACCGTCGATTTTGCCGGTGCGCACATCTTCGCGGGCCTGCTTCTCGTCAGTGTAGTCGACGGTGGTGAAGGTCTTGATGTTGACCGCGATGGCCTGGAAGGCTTCGCGGATTTTGACGGCTTGCGGGCCGTGGTCGTAGTCGACGACGGCGACACGCGTGCCGACGATCTTGCCGCCGAAAGCGTTGCCCATGATGACCAACTGCATGAGCGGCAGCATCAGCGACATGATCATGAGCGTGGGGGAGCGGAAGAACTTGCGCATCTCGCGCTCGACAATGGCGAACATTCTGTTCATGGCTGAGCTCCGGGGCGCGGCGGCATGGTGAAAGCAGGAGGCTTGACCTGCTCGTCACGGAGTTGGCGGCCGGTGTAATGGACAAAGACGTCGTCGAGCGAGGTGTTCTGAACGCTGAGGGAAGTGAGAGTTTCACCCAGCGATGAGGCTAACTCGACTAACTGCATCGTGGTCCGGGAGCCGGAGGAAGTCAGGACGCGATAGAAGCCGGCGGACTCGGCCTGGACGCTGGTGACGTCGTCGAGGCTTTCCAGGCGCTGCTGCCACTCAGGGGTTTCGCGGTTGAAGTGAACTTCGACGACATTGGCGCCGGGGACGCTGTGCTTGAGTTCGATAGGGGTGCCGAGGGCAACGAGGGTGCCGTGATCGACAATGGCGATGCGGTCGCAGAGCTTGTCGGCCTCTTCCATGTAATGGGTGGTGATGAGCATCGTCAGCTTACGGGTCCTGCGCAGGTTGTCGAGCATCTCCCAGACGGCGATGCGGGAGACGGGATCGAGACCGGTGGTGGGCTCGTCGAGGAAAAAGATGCTGGGGTTGTGGACCAGCCCGCGCGCGATTTCAAGGCGGCGGCGCATTCCGCCGGAGAGGGTTTTGGTTTGAGCGCCGCGCCACTTGACTAGGTCGACTGCCTCAAGCACCTCGGCGATGTTTTTTTCGCGCTGCGCCTTGGGGACGCTGTAGAGCTTGGCGTAGATGCTGAGGTTCTCTTCTACGGTGAGGTCGGGGTCGCTGGTGAGCGCCTGGGGAATGACGCCGATGAGGCGGCGAACGGCGTCGGAGTCCTTGACCACGTCGTGGCCGGCGACGATGGCGCGGCCGGAAGTGATGGGGACCAGGGTGGTCATCATGCGGATCAGCGTGCTTTTCCCGGCGCCGTTCGGTCCCAGGAGGCCGAAGATCTCTCCCTCGGCGACTGAGAAGCTCACGCCCTTGACGGCTTCGAAATCGCCGTAACGCTTGACGATGTTCGCGACTTCAATGGCCGCGGGGACCGGTGGGCCCGCTTGCGCAGTGGCCGAGTTGGCGGAGGCAGCCATCATTGCTTCACCAGCTTGCTCTTGGGTATGTAGACCTCAGCCGTCATGCCGGGGACGAAGCGATTGCCGGGGTTGTCAATGAGCAGCTTGAGCTGGATGGTCTTGATGTCGCGCTTGCGGACGCTGACGTCGCGCTGGGTGGCGAAGTCGGCCTCGGCGGATTTGTTGATGATCTTGCCCTGGATGGTTGCGCCCGAGGGCATGACGACGCGCAGGGAATCGCCAAGCTGGACGGTGTCGGCCTGGGTTTCAGGCAGCGGCGCGTAGATCCAGGTTTCGGCGAGGTCCATGATGGTGACGATGGTGGCGCCGGCGGCGACCACTTCGCCTTGGCGTGCGGCGCGGACGTTGACCTTGCCGCTGACGGGAGAGAACACTTGTGCGTAACCGAGTTCGACTTTGGCCTGGTCGGCAAGGGCGCGGGCGTTTTCGGCCTGGTTGCGGGTTTCGTCCACGGTGCGGGCGGCGACGTTGGTGAGCAGTTCGTGGGCGCGGGCCTGGCGCAGCGAGGCTTCGGCGGCAGAGACATTTTCGCGGGCGGTTTCGACGGCTGCTTTGGCGGCCTGGAGACTGGTGGCGGCATCGTCCCTGGACTGGGCGCTCATGATGCCCTGTTCGGCCAGCGCAACGATGCGGGTGGTGTCGGCCTGCTGGTGGTCGTAGTTGGCCTGTGCCTGGGCGAGCGAGGCTCTGGCGGCGCGCACCTGGGCTTCGGCGTTGATGGTGGCGCTGCCGGTTTCGCCGCGGGTCTGGCGCTCGGTGACCACGGTTTCGCCGAGCTTGCCCTTCTGGCTGGCGGCTGTGGCCTCGGCGGCCTTGCGGGCAGCGGCCAGGTCATCGCTCTCGATGATGGCGATAAGCTGGCCGGCCTTCACATCCTGGCCCTCGTCGACGGTCAGGGTCTGGATGCGGCCGGGGATCTTGGCGCTGACCATGACCTCGTTGGCGTCGACGGTGCCGATCAACTGCAAGTCGCCGGAAGGGCGCACGGTCACCAGGTACCAGATGAGCGATCCGATGGTCAACAAGCCCAGGATCAGGAAAACTCGATTGCGTGCGTTCACAAATTCCTCGTTCTTTCAGTCTTGATGGCGTGGCATTTCTTGATGAAATGGGAGAGGATTCCGCTATTTTCGGGCATGGGCGAAGCGGCCAGCACCCGCGCAGCGACGCGTGCGCCGTGCTTCCGGTCGACAAAGATTGTCTGGCCCAGATATTCGATTGCGGATTTGCGGCGAGACTCGAGCGCGCCACGCTCCAGCGGCTCGGTTCCCTCGATCAGCCGCATGAATGGAGAAGAAACAAAATAGAAAACGTTGGCGCCAATCGCTGCGATGCGGATTTGCGAAGGGTCGACCGGGATCAACTCGCCCGATGCGATTCCCTCTTCGAGCACCTGCGACATACGCGCCATCAGCGGCCTGAAAACCGTGTCGACCAGCGGGGTCAGAGCGTTGGCTTCGCCGCGGTGCAGGCGCATCATCTCCTGCTGCATCAGGCTCTGGAATCCGGGGTTTGTATGGATGCGGTCGAAGTGGTTCAGCGTCGAGAGGAGAAAACGCTCGCCCGCCGAGGCGTTGCTGTCGAAAACAGCCAGGCTCGAATCCCGCACGCCTTGAGCAACCAGCTCCAGGGTGGCGGCATAGAGGGCCTCTTTGCCCTGGAAGTAGTAGTAGAGCAGCGCCTTGTTGACGCCTGCCTCCTCGGCAATCAGCTCGGTTCGAGCGCCGGCAAGGCCGTTTTCGCTGAATTGACGGACGGCGGCTTTGAGAATGCGGGCGCGGGTGAGGTCGGCGCGTTCGGTTTGGGTGCGAGTTGGATTGGTATCTGTCATATTGACTAACCAGTTAGTAAGTTAGAACAAAGAGAGGATTTTTGCAAGCGCAGGCCGCAACCTGGTTCTTGCTGGCGCGTAGTAAGTGGTTTTTATTGAGCGTCATAAGGAGAGCACTGCGGCAGGCGGTGGACTGACGGGTCGGAATCTGGGGATTTCAGAGTCTGTCAGGCCGGAGGCTCTTTGGCCGGAAAAGATGGTCGAATGCGCTCTCAGCCTTTCGCTGCAATGCGACTTCGGGCTCCTCGTGCACGAGGAACGGCGAAGATGCCACTGGCAGGATGGGATTCACTTTCCCCTATCGGCTTTTTGAATGAACCGGAAGTAAGCCCAGGTCCCGAAGAACGAACCCACACACCCGCTCACCAGGTGGAGAACTTCATGGATGTAGCGCACCTGAAACAGTTGATGAAGCGTGTCTTGGATCATTCTGTGCCCCCTTCGTTCAAGCACCGATTGTATGGGAGAGAGGCAGCCGGTTCGCCCATTCAGGGATCGGATGGCTCTTGATTCAAGGGCGGACGACCGAGGGCGGTGCGTTTGAGAAGGGGGATCTCAGGCGAAGTAGCTGACAGGCCGGGCCTGGCCGGAGAGGGCGGCTTGCCCGCTGGGCGCCAGTTTCGGGTCCTCTTCGAGATGCTCGTAGACGTCCTCTTCGCCCTCGTCCTCGTCGTCTTCATAGCCGCCGGAAGGTTTGCCGCCGCTGGGCGAATAGGTTTCGTCGCCGGTTCTGGAGGAGTGCTCGATCTCGAAGACGCCCGGCAGCTCAAGGACGGTTTCTTTCCGGCTGACCGTCGGCTGATTGCGAATGCCGGTTATGGGGCTGATCTCCATCTTCGCCTGATTCCTGCTTGGTGGGCTGCTCTCTGCCCTCATTTATCGGCATGGGCAAGGAGAACTTTAATCTTTCCGAGGCGTGTTTGTGCGAATTTCGGACAGCGGTTCAGGGGCGCCGCCGCGGACGCTCTGAAGGGCGACGCCGCAACGGGACTTGTTACACTGGCGCTATGTTCGACGAACAGGATTTTCGCCGTGTGGCTGAAGCCGCTCTGAACTCGCTGATGCAGCATCTGATTGTGCGCGAGGAAGAAGCGGGGGCTGGTTTCGAGGTCGAAGAGCAGGGCGGGGCAGTGCAAGTGCTGTTTGAGGAGCCGGAAGGGAAGTTCGTGATCACGCCCAACGCGCCGATGAGGCAGATTTGGATTTCGGCGCTTTCCACCAGCTTCAAGCTGGACTGGGATGAACCGGTCTCGGCCTTTGTGCTGCCACGGACCGGCGAACACCTGTCGGCGCTCGTCGACCGGCTGATCGGGGAACATCTGCAAGGCTGAGACTGGTTTTGCTGGTGCGCCGGGGCCCGGGATTCAAGACGGCAGGCCAATAAACGACTAGATATAGCTATCCCCACGCTCAACGCAGTGAGTCTGCGTTGAACGTGGGGATATTTGTTGAAGTCCGGCTACTGAAGCGAATAGATGGTTTTCAGTTCTTTTTCCACAACATTCTTGGGGAGCGGGGCATAGGAGAGGCTGGAGACTTCGCCCTCGCCGTAGTTGACGATCCAACTGAGCAGGTCTTTGATGACCTTGCCCTTGGCCGGGTCGGGAGACTTGAGAGGCACAAGGAGCCAGGTGAAGCTGGAGATGGGGTAGGCCTGTTTGCCGGGGGCGTTTGTGATGGAGACGCGGTAGTCGGAGGGCATCTGTTTGATGGAGGCGCCGGCTTCTGTGACGCCGGCAATGGAGGCCTTGATGAAGTTGCCGGCAGGGTTTTTAACCGAGCCGTAGCTGATCTTGTTTTGCAGTGCGTAAATCAGCTCGACATAACCGAGGGCTCCGGGAAGCTGGCGGACCAGTCCGGCCACGCCCTCGTTGCCCTTGCCGCCGACGCCTACCGGCCAACTGGGCGAAGCGCCCTTGCCGGGGCCGTTTGCCCACTCGGGACTGACCTTGGAGAGGTAGTCGGTAAAGATGTAGGTGGTGCCTGAGCCTTCGGACCGGTGGACGACGATGATTTTCTGATTGGGCAGCCGGACGCCCGGATTGTCCTTGGCGATGCGTCCGTCGTTCCAGGTGGAGATTTTGCCCAGGTAGATGTCGGCCAGCACTTCTGAGCTGAACCGGATGTCGCTGACGCCGGGGACATTGAAAATGGGAACAACGGCGCCCAGAACGGTGGGCAGGAGGGTCAGCTTGGTCTTGGACTGGGCCAGCTGCTCGTCGGTGGGGGGCATGTCGGAGGCGCCAAAGTCCACCAGACCGGCCGTCATCTGCTTGACTCCGCCGCCGGAGCCGATGGACTGGTAGTTGATCTGGACGCCCGGATGGGCTGCGGCGTACTCGCTAAACCATTTGGAATAAATCGGATAAGGAAAAGTAGCGCCAGCACCCGTCAATTTCTGGGCGTGAGCGGTGCTCAAGGCGAAGACGAACAAACCAACGGCAACCAACAATCTTTTCACGGAATTCTCCCTTGTGGTGTTTCTGCCGTTCCTGATTGTCCACGTTCAATGTTAAGGGCGTTTGAATAGGGGTGGGGATTTGCGGCTTTTGGAGGCTGCGAGGAAGCGTTTGTGAGTTCCTGGCGCCCTCCTAAACCGGAAAGAAGCCGCAAGGAGGCGCGCCCCGATTTCTGGTTACAAGCGCGGGTTTTGGGGCGGGCGTCTGGCGCCCATAACACCGAAAACCTGGAGCGTGCAGGGAGCGGTTCACAGGATGGGATGAATGGAGGAAAAAGGGCTCTGGGCGGAGGCGGAGCGGCGGTTCGTTTTTAGCCAAAACAGGCCCTGAACTGCTACGTTGTTTCTGAAGGATTTTGTTTTCGAAGATGGCCTCAAATTCATATTTTTCTCTGGCAGTTCTGTTTGCGGGGGCGCTGGGCTTCGGGCTGGCTCCGCTGGGGCTGGCGTGGGTCTGGGCGCATGTCTTTTCGCCGCCCAAGCCGAACGCCATAAAGAGCGCCATTTATGAGTGCGGACTGGTGTCGAAAGGCGACGCCTGGATGCAGTTCCGTTCAGCTTATTACCTGTACGCGATTATTTTTCTGATCTTCGATGTGGAGGCGGTGTTTCTGTTGCCGTTTGCCGTGGCGTTCACCGGTTTGGGGATCGCGGCCTGCGGAGCCATGCTGGTGTTTGTGCTGCTGCTGATCGAAGGGCTGGCGTGGGCTTGGGCCAAGGGCGTGCTGACGTGGGCGTGAAAAAGGCAGGGATTAGGGAACAGGGATCAGGGGTCAGTTTCCGCGGCGACTGGTGGCGGCAGGATGTATGGGTTCCCACGTCACAAAACGAATGAATACCGACGACTTACGGCTGACAACTAACCACTGACAACTGGAGCGAAGCGACGACGATGGTAGATGAGAAATTGAAGATCGAACTGGGCAAGCAGGGCGTCTTCGTTACGACCATCGAGGAGCTCTACAACTGGGGGCGGCGCAATTCGGTGTGGCCGATGCAGTTTGGGCTGGCTTGTTGCGCCATCGAGATGATTGCCACCACCATGGCGCGCTACGACCTGGCGCGGTTCGGGGCCGAGGTTTTTCGCCCGTCGCCCCGGCAGGCCGACCTGATGATCATCTCTGGAACCGTGACCAAAAAGATGGCGCCGCAGGTGGTGCGGCTCTACAACCAGATGGCCGAGCCCAGGTACGTGATTGCCATGGGGGCCTGCGCGATCTCGGGTGGGCCGTTCAAGCAGGGCTATAACGTGCTGAAGGGGATCGACCGGTACATTCCTGTCGATGTGCACATTCCCGGCTGCCCGCCGCGGCCCGAGGCACTGATCCAGGCTTTTATGACGCTGCAGAAGAAGATTGACAGGCAGCATTTGACTGGAGAAGACCGCCCGCGGCACCTGGATGCGGAAGCACGGGGCGAGTTCCCCGTGCCGGTGCAGGGAGAGCACGACCTGGAGCCCACTTCGAACAAGGGCGTGTGGCCGGTGCCGGTGGTGATTCGGTGAAGCAGCGAACAGGGAGCAGTGGGCAGGGAACAGGGAACAGTTTTTGAGGGACGTGGGATTGAAGACAGTCGAAGAGATCAAGGCGGCGATCGAGGCGGCGGTTCCGAACGCGGGGGTAGAGATTGTGGCCAACCCGAGCGTGAGCGGGCAGCGGTCGCTGCGGCTCCGGCCCAGCCATGCGCTGGCGGTGGCCAGGTTTTTGCGCGACGACGAGGAACTGAAGCTCGACTTTCTCTCCAACGTGACTGGCGTCGACTGGCCGGACAAGCAGATTGCCGAGAAGGTGATGGTAACGCGCACGGTGACCAGAACCGTCGACGGCGTGGAGCAGGCCGTGGAGGAAACCTTCGAGGAGACTCAGAAGCGCGTGGAGCCGGGTTATCTTGAGGTCGTCTATCACCTGTACTCGGTGGCAAAAAAACATGGGCCGGTCATTTTGAGGATGCGCACCGTCAACCGGACGGACCAGGTGGAACTGCCCTCAATGACGCCCCTTTGGCGTTCGGCGGAGTTCCAGGAGCGGGAAGTCTTCGACCTCTACGGGGTCGTGTTTACCGGGCATCCGGACCTGCGGCGGCTGCTCATGTGGGATGCGTTCAAGGATCATCCTATGCGTCGGGATTACGTCGAGCCGGATGATTTTGAGTACGAGCCGACGGCGCACGACGAGGTGATGAAGCGGGCGCAGGCGCACCACGTTGCGGCTGGGACCGTGTCGGCGGAACAGGCTCCGGTGGCTCGGCATGAGGGATCGGGGGCCGGCCAATGAGCGGGACAGAGGTCGTGCGCGAAAAGCAGGCGGCGGATTGGAATCGGCCGAGGCATATTGAGCCCGACGGCGAAGGCGAACTGCTGGAAGTATCCATGGGGCCGCATCATCCGTCGACGCACGGGGTCTTCCGCATGGATGTGGCCTTGGACGCGGAGCGGGTGATCCGGCTGAAGCCGGTCTTCGGCTACCTGCACCGCAATCACGAGAAGATCGCCGAAGGAATCAGTTACCTGGCGTCGATGCCCTATACGGACCGCCTGGATTATATTTGCCCGCTGACCAATAACTGGGCCTACGCGCTGGCTGTCGAGAAACTGACCGGCCAGGAAGTTTCCGAGCGCGCCGAGTATCTGCGGGTCATTCTGGGGGAGCTGACGCGCATACAGAACCACGCCTCATCGATCGGGTTCCTGATCCAGGAGATGGGCGCCAGCGGGACGCCGCTGATGTACGCCTTCCGCGAGCGCGAGAAGATTCTGGACCTGTTTGAGGAACTGACCGGTGCGCGCATGATGGTGAACTACATGCGCTTCGGGGGCTGCCGTGTGGATGCGTCGCCGGCCTGGCTCGACAGGGCGCGCAAGGTGGTAGCGGGTTTGCCGGGATTTGTGGACGAGTTTGAGCAGCTTCTGACGGGCAATGAGATCCTGATGGCGCGCTGCCAGGGCGTGGGCATCCTGCGGCCGGAACTGGCGGTAAACGCTGGCGTAACGGGGCCGATGCTGCGGGCTTCGGGCGTAAACTACGACATTCGCAAGGTCGACGGCTACGGGATCTACAGCCGGTTCAAATTCAGGGTGCCGCTCGGCGATCACTGGGATGTGTATGACCGCTTCATGATCCGGCTGCTGGAGATGCGGGAGTCGATCGGAATTCTGGAACAGGCTCTCAAAGACATTCCCGGCGGGCCGGTGATGGATCCCAAGGCCAGGATTCGCGGCTTCCGGCCCAAGCCGGGCGAGGCCTACGGGCGGATCGAGGCGCCCAAGGGCGAGTTGGGCTTTTATCTGATCAGCGACGGCGGACCGAATCCGTATCGCTACCGGGTGCGGCCGCCGAGCCTGATCAACCTGACGGTGCTTGAAGATATGTGTCTGGGCCACGACATAGCCGACGTGGTGCTGATCTTCGGAAGCGTGGATATTGTGTTGGGAGAAGTGGATCGGTGAAGTAGCTACTAGCTTCTAGCTGCTTTTGGTCGTATTTGCTTTTTCGATTTTTGCAAGGACAGTTCATCGCACGGAAGAGCTGGTAGTTAGCAGTTCATAGCTAGCAGCTAGAGGCTAGAAGCTAGCAGCTGCACTTGGAGGCTTCATTGCTGGGTGAAGGAATACTGAAGGGGATGGCGGAGACGGCAAAGAACTTTGCCGGCAGCTTTTTCTCTGCCGAGCGCCTGACGACCGTCGAGTATCCGGAGCAGCGGATAGCGCCGTACGAAGCCGCGCGCGTTTTTCCCTTCCTGGTATACGACGGCGGGGACTGGGAAGCCGGGTTGCGCTGCGTGGCCTGCCAGATCTGCGAAAAGGAATGCCCGCCCAAGTGCATTTATATCGAGAAGTCCAAGGACAAGAAGCCGGATGCGCTGGGCAAGCCGCAGTTTTATCCGGCCCGCTTCGACATCGACATTTCGGTGTGCATGAGCTGCCAGATCTGCGTCGAGGTTTGCCCGTTTGAAGCCATCAAGATGGACACGGAGTTTGAGTTGAGCACGGACGACCGCTTCGGCGGACTGCTGCTGGATCGCAAGCAACTGGCAAAATCGAACCAGTACTACCACCAGATTCACTCGACCGAAGCGGCCAGAGTGGATGCGCACCTGGCAGCGGAGAAGGCCAAGTCCGACGCCAAGGCCAGGGCCGCTACCGAAGCTGCCGCAGCCAAGGCCGCGACAGCGTCGTCCGCCAAGCCGGAAGGGGCGGGGGACTAGCCCATGCAAGAAATATCGGACCAGATATTCGTACTTCTCAGGCACTGGCTGGTTGGGTTTCTGCCCGCGTCCTGGCAGCCTGCGGCGGGCGTGGTGTTGAGCGTGTTGGTGATCGTGTGCCTGTTTCCGGCGCTGTTTGCGTTTGCCGTGTGGATGGAGCGCAAGGGCCTGGGGCGCATTCAGAACCGGTTGGGGCCGAACCGCGTGGGGCCGTTCGGACTGCTGCAGCCGATCGCCGACGGCATCAAATCGCTGACCAAGGAAGACATTGTCCCGCTGAGCGCCGATGCGGCGGTGCATTTTCTGGCGCCGGTGGTGCAGGTAGTGGCCGTGTTCCTGGGCTTTGCGGTGCTGCCCATGGGACGCAACATGGTGCTGGCGGATATGGACGCCGGCTTGCTGTTCTATTTCGCGGTGGGCGCGTCCACCGAGTTGTCGGTGTTCATGGCCGGCTGGTCAAGCCGCAACAAATATTCGCTGCTGGGCGCCATGCGCGCGGTGGCGCAGATGATCAGCTATGAAGTGGTGCTGCTCATGTCGAGCGTGGCCGTGGTGATGATTACCGGCTCGCTTTCGCTCTCAAAGATCGTGGAGGCGCAGAACCACTACACCTGGGGCCTTCCGCATTGGTACATCTTCACGCCGTGGGGACTTGCCGGCTTTGTGATGTTTGCCATTGCCGCCACGGCGGAGACCAACCGGTCGCCGTTCGATCTGCCGGAAGGCGAGTCGGAACTGGTGGCCGGGTACCACACCGAGTATTCAGGCTTCAAGTTTGCGCTCTTCTTTTTGGCCGAGTACCTGGCCATGTTTTCCATCTCCGGGCTGGGCGCCACGCTGTTTCTGGGCGGATGGTCGGCGCCCTTTTCGTTCCTCGGCTGGGTTCCGTCGTGGATCTGGTTCTTCTCCAAGCTGATGCTGTCGATCGTCGTCTTCATCTGGATGCGGGGAACGCTGCCGCGGCTTCGCCAGGACCAGTTGATGAACTTTGCCTGGAAGTTTGTCCTCCCCATGTGCCTGCTGAACTTGATGGTGGCCGCATTGTGGCGATTCCTGGGCGACGGATGGGAGCGCTGGGTGTTCTGCTCGGCGATTCTGCTGGCGGCTTACGTGGGGATGGGTTGGAAGGGGATGCATAGAAAGCACCTCGGGGCGAGGAGTTATCGCTATGCGGAGTGATTTTTGGGGAACCGGATTTCTGCTGTCCCACCCTTGCGCCCAAATGCCGGCGCAAGGATGGGGCACGGAGCTTTTGTGGACGGGGAAGGGTACAAACACGGGTCCTTCGACTGCGCCGCGCTCCGCTCAGGATGACAGGCTTTGTTTGATTGCTGGGAAACGGGAGAGTCGCCGATGAATTTTGTCTTTTACGTGCTTGCGGCGCTCACCGTGGTGGGCAGTCTGGCGGCTGTGCTCCTGAAGAACACGGTGCATTGCGCGCTGGCGCTGACCGTGGCTTTCGCCGGGCTGGCGCTGCTGTTTCTCGATCTCGATGCGCAGTTTGCCGGGTTTGCGCAGATTCTGGTGTACATCGGCGCGGTGGCTATCCTTGTGGTGTTCGCCATTCTATTGACCAAGGGGTCGGAAACTCCGAAGGACGGAGTTTTCAGCAAGACCTGGCTGGCCGGTCTGTTTGTGGCCGCGGCGGTATTCGCGGTGCTGGGCTGGGCGGTGTTGCAGACGGCGCCTATGCTGTCCAAGGGCGCAACCGTGCCCACAGTCACCGTGCAGGACATTGGAATTGCGCTCATCGGCCGGTACGTTTTGCCGCTGGAAATTGTTGCGGTGCTGCTGACAGCCGCTTTGATCGGCGCGGTGATTGTGGCCATGCATGACAAAGAGGGGGCGAAATGACGCCGCTTGCGGGATTTCTTCTGGTGGCTGCGCTCGTGTTTTCGATTGGCCTGGCCGGGGCGCTGACGCGGCGCAACGCCATCCTGGTGCTGATCGGGATCGAGCTGATGTTGAATGCGGCCAACCTGAACCTGATTGCGTTCTGGCGCTACGGGCCGCATCCGGAGGCGCTTACGGGGATGATGTTTGCGATTTTCTCGATTGCCGTGGCGGCGGCCGAAGCGGCTGTTGGATTGGGGCTGGTGATTTCGATCCATCGCCACGCGCACACCACGGACCTGGACCAGATGAACAGGATGAAGGGGTGAACGGATGTTGATGCAAGAGATGGCTTCTGTGCCCTTCCAGCCGACGACGCACTGCGGCCCTCCCGGAATCTGCGATTATCTGTGGCTGATCCCCGTCCTGCCGATTGTGGCCGCGGGCGTCACGGCGCTGTTCAAGAAGGCAACACGCAAGGGCTCGGCTACGCTTGCCATTGGGTCGCTGAGCATTTCGCTGCTGCTGTCGCTGATTGCATTCGGGCATGTGGTCGCTGGATGGGCACATGGCGTGGCCGTGCGCGAGGTCGTCAACTTCACTTGGCTCCAGTTCGGCTTGGCCAACGTGGACCTGGGTTGGGTGCTCGATCCGCTGTCGGCGGTCATGCTGGTGATGGTCAGCTTTGTGGGCCTGCTGATCTTCATCTACTCCATCGGCTACATGGAGCGCGACGAAAACTTCACGCGCTTCTTCTGCTTCCTGTCTCTATTTGCCGGGGCCATGCTGGGCGTGGTGATTGCCAATAGCTTGCTGCTGTTATTTATGGGTTGGGAGTTAGTCGGACTTACATCCTACTTATTGATTGGATTCTGGTATCAGAGGCCGGCGGCGGCCGCGGCGGCGAAAAAGGCATTCATCACCACGCGGGTGGGCGACGTTTTCTTTCTGCTGGGAATTGTCTGGCTGTTTGCGCAGACCGGCACGCTGCTGTTTTACAACCATGGCGCGGGTTCCATTGAGCCTCTGGCGCTGGCTCGATTGCTGACCCAGCCGGCGGCGTGGGGATTGACGGCGGCGGGCGCGATTGGCCTGCTGATCTTTGCCGGGGCGGCGGGCAAGAGCGGCCAGTTTCCACTGCACGTGTGGCTGCCAGACGCAATGGAGGGGCCCACGCCGGTTTCCGCGCTGATTCACGCGGCGACCATGGTGGCCGCGGGCGTTTACCTGATCGCGCGGGTGTATCCCCTGATGGCCGCCGGAGGCCTGACCGGCGGGACGACAACCGCGCTGACAGTGGTCACCTGGGTGGGCGCATTCACGGCGGTGTTTGCCGCCCTGATCGCCGTGGCGCAGAACGACATCAAGCGCATCCTGGCCTACTCGACGGTATCGCAGTTGGGGTACATGATGGCCGGGCTGGGCATGGGCGGCGTGGCCGTGGGCATGTTCCACCTGATTACCCACGCGTTCTTCAAGGCGCTCCTGTTCATGGGCGCGGGCTCGGTGATTCACGGCTGCCACGACGAGCAGGATGTGCGGCGCATGGGCGGGCTGAAGGCCGACATGCCGCTGACGTTCATTACCTATTCGATCGGCATGCTGGCGCTGTGCGGATTTCCGCTGCTGTTCTCAGGCTTCTGGAGCAAGGACGGGATTCTGGAGGCGGCGCGGCACTGGAGCGTGGCCCGGGCGCCGTTCTACATGCTGGTGTTTGGCGCGCTGCTGACAGCTTTCTACATGACGCGGCAGGTTGCCTACGTCTTCTTCGACCATTGGAGGGGCGGAAAACCGGCCCATGAGAGTCCCGCTGTAATGACTGTGCCGCTGGCCATCCTGGCATTCTTTGCAATTGCTTTGGGAGCGATTGGAACTCCGGCCTGGCCGTGGTTCCGGGCGTTCCTGGATGGACATGCCGCGGGCTTCGGCTGGAACGGGTTCAGGGAGCCGGGGTTGATGGCGCTGATGGGAGCCTCGACGGTCGTGGTTTTCCTGGGCCTCGGCTTGGGCTGGCGGCTCTATGGCGGAGATGCGCCCGCGCCGGAGGAGCCGGATGTGCTGGAAGGGGCAGTGCCGCTGGTTTGGGGCTGGCTGCGCGACCGGCTCTATGTGGATGAACTGTACGGGGTGACGGTGATCGCTTTCTACCATGGGTGGGCGCGTGTTTCCGATTGGCTCGACCGCCGGATTTGGGGCGGCCTGGTGGCCGGGGTCGCGTGGACCTTCGGCCTGTGGGCGCAGTTGAACCGGTTCCTTGACACCAACGTGGTGGACGGCAGCTTCGACAAGGGCTGTGACGAGTTGGGCGTGGGCGGAGGCTTGCTGGCGCGGGTGCAAAGCGGGCGAGTGCAGACGTACCTGCGGTTGCTGGCGCTGGCGGTTGTGGTGCTGGCCGCGATTCTGATCTGGAGCAGCCGGGCATGAACGGAATTCCTGTATTGACGGTGTTGACCGTGCTGCCCCTGGTGGGTGCGGCAATTGCGCTGGTGGCCGGCAAGCACGCGCGCGCCGTGGCTCTTATTACGACGTTTGTCAGCCTGGCGCTGGCGCTGGTGGTGTGGACCGAGCTTCCGGTGGACGGATCGATAGGGCTGGTGGAGCGGGCCGCGTGGGCGCCGTCGCTGGGCATCGAATACCACCTGGGCGTGGACGGGCTGGGCGCGCTGATGCTGGTGTTGGCGGCCATTGTGACGCTGATGTCGGTGGATGCGGCGCATCGCGTGCATCACCAGCCAGGGCTTTACTTCGGCCTCGTTTTGGTGCTGGAAGCGGGCCTGTTCGGTTCGTTCACGGCGCTGAATTTCTTCCATTGGTTTTTGTTCTGGGAACTGAGCCTGATTCCCGCATTTTTCCTGATCAAGCTCTGGGGCGGGGCGCGGCGCGGACCGGCAGCAACGCAGTTCTTCGTGTACACGATGGCCGGCTCGGCGGCGCTGCTGGTGGCGTTTCTGGCGGTCTTCCTGTCCACCGGCAGCATGGACTTCCCGCACCTGACGCTGCTTGCCTCGACCGGCGAACTGGAGCAGATGGTGGCAGCGCATCTGGGCGCGGGCGTGATGGGTTGGCCCGTGATGCTGTGGCTGGCGGTGGGCGTGCTGGCGGGGTTCTCGG
>Ga0181529_10001888_pt1 | contig 26160 bp, 19 predicted proteins | sample PEATcosm2014_Bin_36_FD_119763 | JGI IMG/M metagenome (GOLD analysis project Ga0181529, IMG submission 119763) | Peatland microbial communities from MTU Mesocosm Facility, Houghton, MI, USA - PEATcosm2014_Bin10_30_metaG | ecosystem: Environmental > Terrestrial > Soil > Wetlands > Peat | place... | reverse complement strand
TCGCGGCCCCCGAGGGAATTCACCTTCAGCCCTACCGATTCACCCGGCCGGACGAGCTTTCTCCAGGCATCGAGGGGGTGATCCCGGTCGAAAAGCGACTGCATGGCGCGGTCCAGCAGGGCCAACATGCGGCTGGAGTCGACCGACGTGCCCGTGCCGCGCAGTTGGGCGTCGCGGGCGACGACCACCCTGGATTTGGCCAGCGCAGCTCCCTGTCCCTCCGCGGTCAACAGTGCCGGGTTGCTCAAGGCGCTCAGAGATGCGGCGCCGGCAACCGCGCCCTTCAAAAAATCGCGCCGGCTGGTTTTGTCCAATCTGTCCATAAAGGTACTTTTCTGAGCCTGCTGCCCGCCGCAGAGGTCAATCCGGGGAAGAGCCTGTCTCCGGCGATACCTGTTAAATTGTTCAACACAAACACCTTAGGCGCTGCACGCGCATTCCGCTATCGATATCCTCAACGCCTCAAACAACGGTTACCGCTCTACGCAACAGTTTTCAGTGACGCCCGGCACTGTTGGGTACGGGACAAAAGCCAGCGATGAGCGTGGCATTTCGCCCTTCTGTTTGCCCGGAGCGGGCCCCGGAGTCTATCGTTCCCGGCGCCTTGCTTGGGAGCAGAATCCCGCCAAGTCCCAGAAAGAGATCCGCTTGGAGCACCTTTGGTAAATTGAATGCAACGCATTCCGCTTACATGCCGATAGTACCCAAAGCCAGGATCAATCGGAGAGTACCGGGCATTTTCAGACCGGCTTTCCAGCGGGAAAGGCAACCGTTGACCGCGGGGCAACCTGGACTCCGAGAAGGCAGCCAAGTCGGACTGTTTTCACTGTACCCGCCCCAGACATGCATGCACCTCAAGGGATGGCTGAAGATGACCAAGGAACAACGGCGCAACCCCCGATTTGAATGTTCGGGCACTGCCAGCATCCAAACGGCTGCCGATGAGCCGCCCTGCCCCGGCAAGATCGTGAATGTGAGTGCGGGTGGCTGCCTGATTGTGCTGCAACGGCCACAGAGCGTCTCGCAAGACACGATGGTGGAGCTAACGTTCAAGGTCAACGACCTGGTGTTCCGGGTATGGGGGAAGGTAAGAGCGGTCCGGTCGGATACCGCCATCGGCTTTGAATTCCCGTTGCTCAGCGAGAGAGTGCGAAAGAGGCTTGAGGATCTGATCGAGCAACTGATCGAGGACTTCCTGACCAGAAATCCAATCAAGGGCGCCAAGGAACAGAGGCGCTATCCCCGCATTGGATGCACGGGGACCGCCGGCATCAAACTGCAAGCTGGCGAGGCGTTCTACCCTGCCAAGATCGTGAACCTCAGCGCGGGCGGATGCCTGATGGTGCTGCAAAAGCCGCAACCCCTTCCGCAGGATGCCTTGGTCGAGCTGACCTTCCATATCAACAACTTGCCGTTCCATTTGCAGGGCCAGGTGAAAGCACTCCGGTCGGATACCAGGGTCGGCTTCGAGTTTCCGCAGCTTGCTCCAAGAGTGCGCCGGCAGCTAGAGGATCTGGTTGACGAACTGATCGGAAACGTAGTCAAGCGCTTTGCAGAACGCACAGAGCTGAGCTGAGGAGCTACCGTTGAAACTGCTCCTATCGGCGATCGTCCAAAGCTCGATTGCGATCTCCTACGCGCTGATCTTCAGCTGTCTCTTCTGGTTGATGGTCAAGCTGCGCAGCGTTCGTGCGCTCCGTGCCTACGTATGGATCTTCGTTTCCTCGGGGCTGTTTTTGCTTGCCCGCGGGGCGAGCGCCCTGCTGGAAGCCGCGGCCGCGGGCCGGCCGGTCTCCTCGCTTTCGGCAACCATCGGCATCGTCTCCGTGGTGGCGTTGACGATTGCGGCGATTCTCCTGATTCAGGCGAGCCCCCGGATTCGCTCGCACCTGCGCCGGCTGCTTGCCTTGCTGGCCGCCAGCGAGCAGGAGAAGGAAGACGCCGAGGCCAACTACCGTGGCCAGATTGAAGCGATTAACCGTTCGCAGATGATGATCGAGTTCCAAATGGACGGAACCATCATCCGCGCGAATGAGAATTACCTGCGCACGTTCGGCTATACGGATGCCGACCTGGAAGGCAAGGACCATCGCGTCTTTGTTACGGAGGAATACAGCAACAGCGCCGAGTACAAGGCCTTCTGGGAGGAATTGAGGAAAGGCAAGTTCCAATCCGGAGAGTTTGCGCGCATCGCCAAGGATGGCCGGGAAGTTTGGATTATTGCCAGCTACAACCCGATCTACGGTGCGGACGGTGTGCCGTTCAAGGTGGTCAAATTCGCCGCCGACGTATCCGACCGGGTCAGGGCGCAAAGCGCATTGGCCGGCGCGGAAGCCAGGCTGAGATCCATCCTGGACAACGTGCTCGACGGCATCCTCACCATCGATGGAAGCGGAAGCATTGTCTCAGTGAACCCGGCGATGGAGAGGATGTTCGGTTACCGGGCGGAGGAACTGATCGGGCACGGCGCAAAGAAACTGCTGCCGGAGAAGGAGCGCAGGAGGCTCTACGGCCACCTGGCTGACCGCGACCACCGGGGACTGGGCGGAGCGCTGGGTGTAACCCGCGAGTTAGAGGGACTCGCCAAGGATGGCCGGACCTTCCCCATCGAAATGTCGGTAAGCGAAGTTTCCTTCGATGGGAATCAGATGTTCGTCGGGCTGATTCGCGACATCGGCGAGCGGAAGCGGGCCGAGGAAGCCCTTCGCGTCGAGCAACTGGCTTTGCGCAAGGCCAATACACGCACCATCCTGGCCACCGAGAGCGGTGGTATCGGTATATGGGAATGCGATTTGATGCGGAGCAAGCTCACCTGGGATTCCCGCATGTACCGGCTTTACGGCATGGCTGCCCGGGAGGGCGTGGAAGAAAGCTACGAGTTATGGAGGCGGCATGTGCATCCCAGCGATCTCCCGGCAGCCGAGCAGGCGATGCGGGATTGCGCGATGGGGATCAAGCCCTTCGATGCCGAGTTCCGGATTGTCTGGGACGACGGGAGCGTGCACTTCATACGGGCAAGTGGACAGTTGACCCGCGACGAAGCTGGGCAAGGCGCGCGCATCCTGGGCTCGAACTGGGACATCACCGACCGCAAGCGGGCCGAGGAGACGCTGCGCGCCACCGAAGAACGGCTGCGTCTGGCGCTGGAAGCGGCGCACATCGGCACCTTCGACTGGGACGTGGTATCGAACCGGTTGATCTCCTCGCGCTGGTACGAAGAGCTGTGGGGCTTCAAGCCGGGCGAGTACACCGGTGAGGACGACGCTTTCCTGGAGCGCGTCCATCCCGCGGACCGGCCGGCCATCGCCGCCGAACTGACCCGCTGCATCGCCTCTCGCGCGCCGTTCGTCAGCGAGTTCCGCGTGGCCTGGCCCAACAGCAGCGTGCATTGGCTGATGATCCGCGCCGAGTTTTCCTTCGGCGACGACGGCAAGCCGCTGCAATTGCGCGGCGTGGTGATGGACATTACCGAGCGCAAGCGGCACGAGGAGTCGCTGCGCGAGGCAACGCAAAAGGCGGAAGACTCCAATCGCATCAAGTCGGATTTCCTGGCCAACATGAGCCACGAAATCCGCACCCCATTGAACGCCATCATCGGCATGACTTATCTGGCCCTGCGCGCCGGCCCCAGCCCGCCGCAGGAGCGCTATTTGACCAAGATCGGCAATGCCGCCGAGTCCCTGCTGGGCATCACCAACGATATTCTCGATTTCTCCAAGGTCGAGGCCGGCAAGCTGGAACTGGAGCACATCCCGTTCATGCTGGAAGATGTGCTGAACAACCTGAACGACATCGTCAGCCAGAAAGCCGAGCAGAAGGGGATCGGGATCGTCTTCTCGGTGGCGCGCGGCGTGCCCCGCTATCTGATGGGCGATCCGCTGCGCCTGGGGCAGATTCTCATCAACCTGCTCAACAACGCCATCAAGTTCACGGAGAGAGGCGAGATCGTGGTGAAAGTCCTGGCCACGGACGTGAACCACGACACGGCGCTCTTCCGGTTCTCGGTCTCCGACACGGGCATCGGCATGAGCCCGGAACAGGTGGGCAAGCTCTTTCAATCGTTCAGCCAGGCCGACACCTCGTTTACCCGCCGCTACGGGGGAACGGGCCTGGGACTGGCCATCAGCAAGCAGCTCTGCGAGTTGATGGGCGGAACCCTGACGGTGGAGAGCAAGCTTGGCCAGGGAAGCACATTCATGTTCGCCGCGCCGTTCCACCTGGTGGCCGGCGATCTGCCGGTTCTGGCGCGCGCCCAGGTGGGCGACCGCAGAAAGTCGGTCCTGGTGGTGGACAACGACGAGGATGCACGGGTCGAGTTGATCAACATGCTCTACAACAACGGATTCGTTGCCCGCTCGGCATCCTCGGGCTGGGAGACACTGTTGGCTCTGGCCTCCGCGACTCAGGCCGGAAAGCCATTCGACTTGGTGGTGATGGACTGGCGCTTGCCGGGCGCGGACGGAGTTGAGAACTCGCGCCGGGTCAAAGACTATTTAAAGCACTCGCGCCTGCCGGCCATCCTGCTGGTATCGGCGCAGGAACGTCAGGAGGCAATGAATGGCCCGCTCGATCCCGCTCTGGACGCCTTCCTGGTCAAACCCATTCAAGAGCCGCTGTTGATTGAGACGATTGCCACCCTGCTTGGGGCGAAACTGGCGGGGCCAATCTCCGAGCTGCGCGATATGCCGGGACGGCCTCCCGCCGCACTGGCGGGACGGCGAGTCCTGCTGGTAGAGGACAACGAGATCAACCGGGATCTGGCGACCGAGTTGCTCGGCGACCTTGGCGTTCAAGTAACGATTGCGGAAAACGGCCAGGAAGGCGTCGATCGTATCTTTGCGGAGCCCTTCGATCTGGTGTTGATGGACATCCAGATGCCGGTCATGGATGGATTGACGGCAACCAGGCTGATTCGTGCCGACGAGCGCTTCCGCCACCTGCCCATCCTCGCCATGACGGCCCACGCCATGAGCAGCGATCGGAACAGAAGTCTCGCCGCGGGCATGAACGATCACCTCACCAAGCCGATAAGTCCTAATAGGCTGATGGAGGCTCTCATGCAGTGGATGCCGGTGAAGGTGGAGGAGAGGCCGCGGACCGGGGGGACCTCCGGCAAGCCTGCGTTGAGCCAGGATTCTCTTCCTATCCATCTCCCTCCCTTCGACATCCAGGCGGCCTTGGTGCGGACCAACGGCAAGCCACGGCTACTGCGCAAGATCATGTTCGGATTCCGCGACAAGTATGCCAATGCCGGGTCGATGTTGCGAACTCTTATCGCCGAGGGAAGAACCGAAGAGGCAGAAAGGCTGGCCCATTCCCTGAAGGGCGTTGCTGCAACCTTGGAAGCGAGGGGACTGTCGGAAGCCGCGTGGGCTGTCGAACTGGCTTTTCGAAGCGAGGATGCAACCGATTTCGACCCGCTGATCGACACCGTGGAAAAGGAACTGAGTCCGGCCATTGCGGCCATCGGCTCTTTGGAGCCGAAAACCGTGGCGCCGCCCTGTTTGTCTTTGAATCTTTAGGTTTTATCCGCGACTGGCTGAAAGGTATTTGGCGCTTTGCCGATAGGAAATCGTCATGAAAGAGAAAGCTGGTCCGACTCATCGCAGCACGCGCAATGAAGCTGTACTGCAGCTGCGGTCGCTGACCTTCGTTTCCGATCCCATTCTGGATGGGCAGAGCGCCAACGCCTCGATCGTGAGAGAATCATCGGAAACGGCATTCATGGAGATGCGGGTTTCAGGCATCGGCGGGATTCAATCTTTCCGCCACGCCATGGCTCACTCGCTGCTTTCATGCCTGCCCGCGGATCGGAATGCTTTGGGGTTCGCGTACCAAGGCGCAGCCCCCAGCCCGGCCCATGCCGAGCACGGCCATCCCGATTTCGACCCCATCAAGGAGCCGCACATGACCGATAACGGCAACAAGTCGCCAGATTCGAAGATCGCCAGTGGCGGCTCGGTGGCGATGGTTGCGCCCTCTCCGACTGTTTCGAAAACACCGGAAATCTCGGATATTCTGCCTCCAGAGCCCCTTCCCACCGTCCTGGTGATCGACGACGAACTGCTCGACATGGAACTGCTTGCAGATACTCTGGGCGCAGATTACGAGATGATGTTCGCCACCGAGGGTCTGGCCGGATTGGAGATCGCGGTAAACAAGTTGCCGGATTTGATCCTGCTGGATGTGATGATGCCGGGGATCGATGGGTACGAAGTCTACAACCGATTGCGCGCCAATCCTCGCACCAGCGAAATTCCGGTCATCTTCATCACCGGCCTGGGCGATGTGGCGGCCGAAACCAGAGGGCTCACTTTGGGCGCGGTCGACTACATTACCAAGCCCATCAATCCGGAACCGGTAAAGGCGCGCGTCCACACCCAGATCAAAGCCAAGCTCACCCGCGACAAGTTGACCCAATTGGCTTCCACCGACGGTCTGACGGGGCTGGCAAACCGCTCTTACTTTGACGCCATGCTGGCTTACGAATGCGCCCGTCATGCGCGCTCCGGGTCGGAACTGTCGCTCATCCTTCTGGATATCGATCGCTTCAAGGCCTTCAACGACACCTACGGGCATGTCGCGGGCGACGATTGCCTGCGGGAAATTGCGCGCGCCATTACCGCGGTTGCCGTTCGGGCCACGGACATCGTGGCTCGCTATGGCGGCGAGGAGTTTGTCCTGCTCCTGCCGGAGACCCACCTTCAAGGCGCCGTGATGCTGGCCGAGAAGGTTCGGAAATCCATTAGCGGCCTTGGCCTGCCGCACCAAGGCTCAGAAGCCAAGGTGGTCACCGCAAGCCTGGGAGTAGCCAGCGCCCGCATGCTGCCTGGCAGTTTGATCTTCGACATCGTCGAGGAAGCCGACAAACAGCTTTACGCGGCCAAAGCCGGCGGACGCAACCGGGTGGCTTTCCGCGAGATCGCGGAGGCAGGTTGATCGGACCGTCGGCCATTGATTTCTCCTGGACGCAAACCCCTCGAGTGAGGCGCGCGTCGATTCGTCCAGACCGGCGGGAGAATGCGGAGAAGCCCCGCGCAGGTCAAGCGAGCTCGTCCAGTTTGATCTCCAGGTTGTTCTCCGCAATCTGCGCGGTCGCCCCGCTGGCGCTGGCTCCGGGCGGATCGGGAACCGAGGCTACATAGACTCCTGCCGACTCTTGCACGCTTCCGGGGTAGTTTTTGCCACCCGCCGTTGCAGGATAGGGCGCCGGCATACTTGTCAGCGGCGCACTGCTCGAGACGTTGTGCAACGGGGAAGAAAACGAGGAGACGCTGGCAGGGGCAAGGACCGCCGCGGGATCTGCGCTCGCCGTTTGCGCGGCAGCCGTGGAGGACGATGTGGATGCGGTGTTGGATTGGCGCGGCGTCCGGGTCCAATCGACGGTGGATGCGGCTGTTTCTAGTACGCTGCTGATCTGCATGCTTCTCCTATCCGATTCCTAAGAGAATCTTCTCTGTTTCCTGGATCGGCAGTTAGCCAGTGCGCGTTCAGCCATTTCATTACCTGCGTACTCTGTAACAAATGCGCAAACAGTAACGTTCTTCCATTCTCAGCCGATACCGGCAGCGGGTTCGCGCGCCTCTGGGCCTTCCGCAAGCCCTCTGCGCTCCTGCTTCCCAAACACATTGCTTCCTGCCTTGGACGGTCGTTGCTTCCCGCTAGGCCAGGCGCCGCTGGCTGCCTTGCCGCGGGATTCGCTCCGCGAGCGGCGGACACAGCGAGAAAATGGCGTCGCATTTTTCTGCAAGGCAATGTGAACCTTCGCTTCCCAAGCGTGTTCCATAGCATTTTCGGAATTGGCGCAGACCGAAAGCACGTACTCAAGTGGCCTTTTTTCCAAAGAAAAGGCCACCTTGCACGCCCTTCAAAAAGTCTACGTGTATTCCTAAAATGCTCTATGTGGGGGGTTCTGAGTCAAACTGAAGAGATGGAACCGAGGATGAACGAGAAGAATCCTGAGATTTCCCCTGCCCAGGCAGGCACGCAGGCCGCGAGCGTCTCCCTTGACCCCGCCGACTGGGCCGATTTTCGCCGCCAGGCCCACCTCATGCTCGACGACCTGTTGGGCGAAATGGAAAACCTCCGCCAGCGTCCCGTCTGGCAGGCGATTCCAGAGGAAGTGCGCGCGCGCTTTCGCCAGGCGCTCCCGCTGGACCCTTGCGATCTCGCCAAGGTCCATGAAGAGTTCATGACCTCCATTCTTCCCTTCACGGCCCGCAATGCCCACCCCGGATTCATGGGCTGGGTGCAGGGTGGCGGCACTCCCGTTGGCATGTTGGCCGAGATGCTGGCCGCCGGATTGAACGCCAATAGCGCGGGCCGCGACCAGATTCCTCTCGAAGTAGAGAAACAGATCACCGGCTGGATGCGGGAGATATTCGGCTTTCCTGCCGAAGCCAGTGGGCTTTTCGTCACCGGCACGTCGATGGCGAACTTCGCCGCCGTGGTGGTGGCGCGGGATGCCAAACTGGGCGGCGGCGTTCGCCGGCGCGGCGTAGATCGAACTGCCCACAAGCTAACTGCCTATGCCTCCATTGCCGTGCACTCCTGCGTCGGGCGGGCGCTTGACTTTGCCGGGCTGGGAAGCGAGTCGCTGCGCCTGATTCCGGTGGACAGCCGCCAGCGGATCGACCTCGCAGCTCTGGAGAAAGCGATTGCGGCGGATCGCGCTGCCGGCTTTACTCCGTTTCTCGCCATCGGCAATGCAGGGACAGTCGATACCGGCGCCATCGACGATCTGGCTGGCATCGCCCGCCTCTGCTCGGAACAAGGTATTTGGTTTCATGTAGATGGGGCCTTCGCGGCACTAGCCATGCTGGCCCCGGAGTTGGCCCCGCGGCTCAAAGGCATCGAGCAGGCCGATTCGCTGGCCTTCGATTTTCATAAGTGGGCGCAAGTTCCGTACGACGCGGGCTTCCTTCTGGTGCGCGACGGCGCGCTCCACCAAGCCGCGTTTGCCTCGTCCGCCTCCTACCTCGCGCGGGAAGAACGGGGAATGTCCGCCGGCTCACCCTGGCCCTGCGACCTGGGCCTCGACCTTTCCCGCGGCTTTCGCGCGTTCAAAACCTGGGCCACGCTCAAGGTCTATGGGTTGAACGCGATCGGCGCGGTGATCGAGCACACCTGCGAGTTGGCCCGCTATCTGGAGAGCCGCATCCTGGCGGCGCCGGAACTGGAGTTGATGGCCCCGGTCGAACTGAACATTGTTTGCTTCCGCTATCGCTTTGCGGATTCCGCCGATGCGGCAGCCGATGAGCTCTCCGATCGGCTCAACCGGCAGATTGTTTTCGAGCTGCAAGAGTCCGGCGCGGTTGCTCCTTCGACCACGCTCATCGGAAACCGGCTGTCGATCCGCGCGGCCATCGTGAACCATCGCACCAGCCGCGCCGAAATCGACACTCTGGTGGAAGCAACGCTGGATCGGGGCCGCGCTCTGCGCAGCACCGCCCGTGTAGCGGAGCCGGAAGCAGAAAAATGGCAGCCATGGGCCGAGCGGGATGCGCGCTTGCGCCAACTCGATGCCCAATTGGGCGCGCAGAGCGGAATTCCCAGGGACGCTGAAGTAACTCTGCGCGTGGAGCGCGCCACCCTGCTGGCCGCAATGGGGCGCAATCTGGAAGCCAGAGCCGACCATATGAAAGTTCTCGAGTTGGAGCCTACTCACCTGGAGAACCTCTTTGGACTGGGAAAGCTGCTTTCTGCGATGGGGCGGCGCAGGGGCGCGCAGATGGTTTACGAGGAAGCGGTCAAGCACCACCCCAACGACATCGTTTGCCGGGTGAACCTGGGCAGCGTGATGTTGGAACGGGACAATCCGGCCGGCGCGCGCGAACAATACGAAGCCGCGCTGCGGCTCAACCCGGAGTTTCCCCCAGCGCACGGGGGGATGTATTACGCGCTCAAGGAACTCGGCGAGCCGGAGGCCGCGAAACTGCACCAGCAAAAAGCCTTCGGCCGGAAGAGTCTCTTCCGCAATCCCTACCGGGGCTCGGTCCAGCCCATTCCGGTGCTGCTGCTGGTCGCTTCGATGGGCGGAGGAACGCCCATCGAGAAACTCATCGACGACCACGTCTTTGAGACCTATGTCATCGCCGCCGACTTTTACGACCGGAAGAATGGACTGCCTGCCCACAGCCTGGTGATCAACGGCATCGGCGATGCCGACCTGGCGGGGGAGGCACTGGATGCCGCCGAGTCGCTGATCGAATTGACTTCCGCGCCGGTTCTGAATGCGCCCGCGGCGGTGCGGGCAACCGGACGTTGCGAAAATGCCAGCAGGTTGGGCAAAATACCGGGACTGATCGCTCCCGCTACCGAGTTGTTTCCCCATGTCCAGTTGGCTGGGCCGGATGGACCCGCCGCGCTGGCCGCGCGCGGTTTCGGATTTCCCCTGCTTTTACGCGCGCCGGGCTTCCACATGGGACAGCACTTTGCCATGGTAGAGTCTGCCGCGGAGTTGGCCGCGGCGGTGGCCGAGATGCCAGGGGCCGGACGGCCCGAGGCGGAAGTACTGGCAATCGAGTATCTCGATGCGCGCGGCGCCGACGGATGCGCCCGCAAGTACCGTGCGATGATGGTCGGCGGCCAGCTTTTTCCGCTCCATCTGGCCATCTCGCCCAACTGGAAGATTCACTACTTCAGCGCCGACATGGCGGAGCGCGCCGATCACCGCAGCGAGGAAGCGGAATTCCTGGCCAATATGCCCGGCGTTTTGGGCGCCAAGGCAATGACCGCGCTGCAACAGTTGCAGGCACTCGTCGGCCTCGACTATGGCGGCATCGACTTCGGCCTGGATGGCGATGGCAATGTCCTGCTGTTTGAAGCCAACGCGACCATGGTTGTCGAGCAGCCGGATGAGGACCCCCGCTGGGATTACCGCCGGGCGGGCGTCGCGCGCATCCACGCGGCCGTGCGCAGCCTATTGCTGAAGAGCTCCGGCGCGGTTCAACAGCAGGCTCCGGTCTAGAGCATTTTCGGAATACACGTAGACTTTTTGAAGGGCGTGCAAGGTGGCTTTTTCTTTGGAAAAAAGCCACTTGAGTACGTGCTTTCGGCCTACACCAATTCCGAAAATGCTATAGCCTTTTCAGCAGCGCCCACGGCCCAAGGGGGCCTTTCGGAACGCCCGCTAGAGCGCCCCTCCAATTGCAACGCGCCGAAGCCGCGGCCGCAAAACGGTTCTCCTTCAAGAAGAATCCGTCCGGCAAGGATTTCGATGGCGCGCGTGAATTGGAGAGGCGCTCTAGCAGGGTTCTTCCATCCCCTTGGAGAGGACCGTAACCCAGAAGGAGCCTTCCGCGCACTCGAAGGCAAGCCGCTCCTGGATTTGCGACCCGCAGACCCGCAGGTCGTAGTCGCTGCCATCCAGAACAGTGGGCATGGAGAGCCGCACTCCCGCCGTCATGCCGCACTTCATGTTTCCGCCAACCATGTTGGCCAGTTCGCCGAGCACGTCGCGCACGTCGTCGTCCACGCTCTCGGGCGGCTCCATGGCGAGAATCCGGCCGGCAAAATGGCAAGCCTGCTCCCGGCTGCATTCCAGCAGCACCGCGCCGCTCCACTCACCGGTCAATTGCACGAAGGATGTCAAGCGATCTCCGCCGGGATGCCAGGGCGCCTCGGATGCGGACACTTCGAGATCCATCATGGTTGCGAAAACCGACTTCACGATCTCCGCCAGCATTTCCACACTAACTTCAGTAAGCATCCATTCCCTCTCATCTCGCCACGTAAACGGTGACGTTTCCAATTGCTTTCCGCTCGAACCACTCGTCCAAGCCAAAAGCTGTTTCAGCGCCGCCCAAAAGCAGCCAGCCGCCGCGAAACATCGTGCTGTGGAGTTCCTTCATGATGTTCCGCTTGGTTTCGTTGTCGAAATAGATCATGACATTGCGGCAGAACACCAGATCGAAGGGCCCCAATGTGCGCATGCTCTTGCGCAGGTCGATGGTTGCAAATTGCGCCATCTTCCGCACCTGGTCGGACAACTGCCAGTCCAGCCCGACGCGGCGGAAGTGCTTGATCAGCAGGGTCGCCGGAAGTCCCCGGTTGACCTCTATCTGCTGATACTTGCCGGCGCGGGCGCGTTCCACAACCTTCGAGGAGAAATCCGTGCCCAGGATTTGAATGTTCCAGTCCTGCAATCCCGCTTCCAGCAGTTGGATGGCCAGGCTATAGGCTTCCTGCCCGGTAGAAGATGCCGCCGACCAGAAACGCAGCGTTCTGGTAGCGGCCCGTTCCTCTCTGAGTCTGGGCAAAAGAACCGTCTTGATCGCATCGTATTGCGCGGGATCGCGAAAGAAGTACGTTTCGTTGGTGGTCATGGCCTCCACGACCTGCTGGCCGATTTCCGGGTTGCGCCGGCTATGGAGGACATCGCACAAGTTGTTGATCGAGCCCAGGCTGAACTGCTTCACAATGGGCGCGAGGCGGCTTTCGAAGAGGTAGTGTTTGTTGTCTTCCAGGACGATCCCCACTTGGGAATAGATATGCGCCTGAAGGAACCGGTAATTCTCCGGAAGTATCTCCGTGACCAATGTCTGACTTCCCATGATGTTTCCTCTCAATTCCTTCCAGTCACGCGAAGAATTTCTGGGACAATTTCATCAAGCGGCAACACGCGGTCGGCAAGACCCGCACTTACAATGGCGCCAGGCATGCCCCAGACGACGCTGGACGCCTCGTCCTGGGCAAGAACGCTAGCCCCTTGAGCCTTGAGTATCTCGGTGCCGCGCAAGCCATCCTGGCCCATGCCGGTAAGAATGACGGCAAGAGCCGCGCCTCCATAAGTTTCCCCAGCCGAGGCAAAGAGCGCATCGACCGCGGGGCGGCACGAGTTTTGCCGCGGAGACTGATCCAGGAAGACCCGCACGCCGTTTCCGTTGGATGTTAATTTCATGTGAAAGTCCCCAGGCGCAATAAGGATTCTGCCCGGCTCAACGGCCCGATCCTGGGTGGCTTCCTCCACGCGCAGCTTGCAGGTGGCGTCGAGGCGCTCGGCCAGCAACCGGGTGAAAAGGGGCGGCATGTGCTGCACAACCAAAACCGGCAAGGGGTAATTCGCCGGCAAACTCGGCAGGATTTGGCCGAGCGCGGTAGGCCCTCCCGTGGAGACGCCAATCACCAGCGCTCTGGGCTGTTCTTTGACACTCTGCACAAAGGGCGTGGCCAGTTTGGCCGGCCTGGCCGCCGGAACGTATGCAGGCGCCGGCGCGACCGCAGCCCGTGGTTGCGCCGGGAGGCGAAAGAACTGCATGATCTTGGGGATCATCTCTTCGCGCAAACGCGCCATGGACAGATCCAGCGATCCTTCGTTGGAGACCTTGGCCACGTAGTCGTCCGCGCCCAGGGTCAGGGCCTCAAGAGTTATCGCCGCGCCACGCTCGGTGAGCGTGCTGAACATGATGACTCGCAGATGGGGATAATCGCGCCGGATGCGCCGCAACATCTCCAGGCCATCCATATCCGGCATCTCGATATCCAAGGTGATGACGTCGGGATTCAGCTGGGGAATCCGTTGCATCCCGATCGAGCCGTTGGAGGCCGTTCCAACCACCTCCAGGATAGGATCCTGCTCGAGCGCGTGACTGACCAGCCGGCGGATAACCACCGAATCGTCAACCACTAACACGCGGACCCGTTCGCCGGGCTGAAGAAAACGCTGGTTCAGTGCGGCCATCTCTACACCCTCGTCAACGGCGAAATCCCAACAAGCTCGAGCTTTTCCAAAAGGATGTCTTTGGTAAACGGCTTCATGACGTACTCGTTGGCTCCAAACTCCAGTGCCGATGTCATGTGGGTCAGTTCAGTTTCGGTGGTGACCATCATCACCTTCATGGAGTCGTACTCGGGAGTCTGGCGGATCTGCTTGAGCAGATCGAGGCCATTCATTTCCGGCATGTTCCAGTCGGCCAGAACCAGCTTGACGGCATCCTTCTCGACTTCGAGCACCTTCAGGGCCTCTACGCCGTTGCCCGCCTCGCAGGTTTCGTATCCCAGTTCGACAAGTATCCTGCGGATAATCATGCGAATTGTCTTGGAGTCGTCCACAATCAGTGCTTTGCTCATCGTTTATCCGCCTTCGTCTTCTCAGAGTTAGCCCGGCGGCTGGCGCGCCATCCGCCGGGCTGCTTCTCAGTTCGTCCATAGGGTCAGTAGGTGTAGCGCGATACCGCCGCCTGAAGCTGTGCCGCCATGGAACTCAGCTCCAGCGAGGCCGACTTGGTATCGTTGGCTCCCTGTGTCGTGTTTCTCGCCGAGGTAGCCACACCGCCGATGTTCTTGGTGATGTCGTTAACGCCCTTGGCTGCTTCCGATACGCTACGGCCGATTTCATTGGTGGTCACCGTCTGCTCTTCCACCGCAGAGGCAATGCTGTTGGAGATATCGTTGATCTGGTTGATGATTGCGCCGATCTCCTCGATCGCCGTGACGGCGCCTTTGGTTACATCCTGGGTAGCTTCGATCTTCTGGCTGATCTCCTCGGTCGCCTTGGCGGTCTGCTTGGCCAATTCCTTTACTTCGTTGGCCACCACCGCGAAGCCCTTGCCCGCCTCCCCGGCGCGCGCGGCCTCGATTGTCGCATTCAGAGCCAGCAGGTTGGTCTGCTGCGCGATCGAGGTAATCACCTTGATCACGTTGCCGATCTCCATGCTGGATTCACCCAGCTTGCGCATGGTGTCGTTGGTCGATTGCGCCATGCTCACCGCGTTCTTGGCGACTCGTGCCGAGTCGTTGGCGTTCTTCGAGATCTCGCGGATCGAAGCTTGCATCTGTTCGGCGGCCGTGGCTACCGAAGCGACGTTCCTCGACACCTGCTCACTGGCCGCCGACACCACGTTGGCCTGCACCGCGGTCTCCTCGGCGGTGCTGGCCATCACCTGGCTCACAGCCGTCAGTTCCTCGGAGGAAGAAGCCAGCGTGCTGGCGCTCTCCGAAGTGGTCTTGAGCGGCGCAACGATCGCTTCCATGGTCCTGTTGACGCCTTCGATGATCTTGCGATAGTCGCCGTGGTGCTTTCCGGCGTCGGCTCTGATGTCGAACTTGCCGTGCGAGGATGCATCGGCCAGCATGGTGGCGTCGGCCACCAGCCCGTTGATGTTGCTCTTCATCAGCGACAGCCACTCGTGAATCTGGTCCTGCTCCGAAGCCTTGGCCATGGAGGCGGTCATGTCGCCGTTGGCGATCTTGGTGACAAAGGCAACCAGTTCGATCAGCCAGCCATGCACGCCGTTGACGGCATCCTTGAGCTTCTCGTGATCGCCCTTGCAGGCAACCTCGACCTTCTCCCGCAGGTTGCACCCGCGGATTTGACGGAGGACGTGAATCTCTTCCTCGATGGGCTGCAGGATCGCATCCAGCGTGCCGTTGAAGCCCTCGACGATCTTGCGATAGTCGCCTTGGTGCTTTCCGGCATCGGCGCGCGTGGACAGCTTGCCATCGACTGCCGCCGCGGTAAGCATATTGACGTCGTCGGCCAGCGCCTTGACGTTCTCCATCAACCCAATCAGGGCCGGCACGATTTCATCCCCTTCAGACCTGCGTCCTACCTTCCGGTATTCGTCCAGTTCCCCGGTATCACCCTGCGCTACGTTCTTGACCGTGTGTGTGAAATGGGCAATCCTATCCCGAACGCCATTGACTGCTTCGGCGACACTGGCGAAAACTCCCTGGTACTTTCCGTCGACCGAAACACGATAATCGTTGGCCGCCATCTTTTGCAGAACAGCATTGGCTTCTACAAGGCCGCCGAGCCCATCGATACACGCGTTGAGGTTGTTCTTGAGAACGTTGAAGTCGCCATGGTATTCGTCGGCGATTTTTTCGGGAATGTCGCCATCCGCGATGCGATCCACATACTTGGCGGCCACGTTCAGCGGTCCGATCACCGCATCCAGTGTCTGGTTGACGCCTTCGACGATGATGCGGAAGTCGCCCTGGTGCTTGCTCACATCGGCGCGGACAGCCAGGTTGCCTTGCACACCGGCTTGCGCAAGCATGGCCGTATCCTGCGCCAGCGCTTTCACGGCTTCAACCACGCCGCGGAAAGCATCGGCTAATATACCGACTTCGTCGCCCGACTGATAGTCGATCTTCTGATTCACGTCGCCCTGGGAGATCTTCTTCGCCAGCTCCGCCATAAGGCCGAGCGGCTTGGCGATGCTGCGCGAAATGAAGATTCCCAATCCCATGCCCATCAATACGCCCGCCACGACCAGGACGATCAGCAGCATGCGGGTGTTGTGGAAGTTCTTTGCTGTATCTTCTTCGACAAGTTTGGCGTGATCCTCCTTTTCCGTTGCGAGCTGGGCCAGAAGATCCTCGACGGCATCTGTCTTGGCGCGGCCTTCCCCGAAAGAGAATTCCACCGACGGCCGCTTTTGATCGACCTTCTCCTTGGAAACGAGATCGATATTCTGCGCAATCGATTCCTGGCTCTCCTTCCAGGCCTGCTCCACCTGCGCCAGAAGCGCCAGCGCCTTCTCGGTGTGAATGGTTGCCTTGGCCTTTGTCAGGTCGTCGTTGACCAGCCCCTTGAAGGCCTCCACTTGTGCCTTGTTTTGTTCACGCTCTTCCGGCGTATTGGAGAGCAGAGCATTCTTCACGGCCCGGTCCGTGCTGACAATGTCAATACTGGCTTGCTTGAGGTAATCGATGCCGAGGGTTTCGCTCTCATACGACGCCTTGGACTGGTCCGCGGACTTGCCAAGATTCACAATGCCTGTGTAGCCCACGACGGCAGTGATGACACCCACAATGACGAATGCCGCCAGGAGTCTGTTTGCGATCTTCATGTCATAAAACCATTTCATTGTCCTTGCTCCCTTCGGGTGGTCGCGCTTCTTCGCAAGCCTTCCTGCCCATTCAATCGCCCGGCCCCGCCAAGCTCAATCAAGCACCGTTCCCTCGATGCTCCCAAGAGACTGCTTCGAAGAAGCGCCTCGATTTCAACAGTTGCTGCGTGTTACTCAACCGATCGCCGCCCAACCGCTATCCCGACCCCGCTTGCACCCCGCGCGCGGCGCCGTTGGTCTTCTTGAGAGGCGCCTTGCGGGATTCCCTTTTTGCCGAGCCGCGCGATTGCGCGGAATCCGGCATCTCCGCCGGAACGGTATCGGCGGCCGAAGGCCCGGAGCGTTTCCGAGCCGGCCTTGCTTCGGAGCCCGAAGCATCGTGCCGCTCGCTCCGCGAGGCTTGACCGATGCCCACTTCAATTGCTTTCTCCGTGTCGAGAACCAGCAGCAGCCGGTCCTTCAGCTTGTAAACGCCGCGGATCAACTCGCGCGCCGCTGGATCCAGCCCCTCGGGCGTGCGCTCGAATGTAGTGGCATCCATATCCAGAACGTCCCCGATCTCGTCGACCAGCAGGCTGACCGCGCCGTCGGAGGTGCGCACCACCATGTTCATCGGAGCCTGATCCCCGGAGCGTGGTTCCAGTTCAAGCCGCCGCCGCATGTCGATCGCGGTAACAATCTGGCCGCGCAGGTTGATCAAACCCTCAATCACATCCGGAGCCTGCGGCACCGGGCTCATCTGCTGGGCGCGCAACACTTCCTGGACCTGGAGAACATCGACGCCGAAGAACATGTCCGCCACAAAAAAGGTGGAGAATTGTCCGCTGTTCTGCGCCATCTGGGAGTTTGGAGTTGCCGTCAGAGCCGCCATGAGTTATCTCTCCTCTCGCACGCCAACCAGTTCCGCATCGACCGACTCCGGCGGTGCGACCATGCGCGCCACCGCTTCAAGCACCAATTCCTGATCGCCCTTCGCCTGGCAATCCCTGAAGCCGGCCTTACGCGCTGCGGATACCCGCGCCGGATCGGCCTGTTCGGTCAGCGCCAGAACCGGGATACCCACCCACTCCGGCCGGCGGCGCAAGGCGGCAAGCAGGGCCGAACTGCCGCTGTTCGGCAAATCCAGCGCGGCCACGATGACGTCTACCGGCTGATGCTCCAGTTTGCGAACCGCCTCGTCTGCATTCGTGGCCTCGAGAACCAGGTAGCCCGCCATGTCCAGACCAGCCTTGATCATGCCGCGCGAGAACGCCGAGGCATCGGCAATGAGGACAGTCTTGCCGTTCGCCTGACTTCCGGCGCTCGAAGCCCAGTTCCCCTCGGCGGCACGAATGACCGCGTTGAGATCGAGGAAGTCGGTCACTCGCTTGCCTACCACCGCCGAACCCAGGATGCCTTTGCGTTCCGACTTCTTGCGCATCGTAGCCGCCTCTTCCACGACATCCACGATCTCGTCGACTACCATGCCCACGCCGCAATCGCCATCGTTGAAGACCACCACTTGCACCGGATCGGCCACTTCGCCATGGCTCGCAGTTCCGGGCTCCAGCACCTCGCGCAGAGACACCAGCGGGAGGATGCCGTTGCGGTATTGCACTACCTGGCCGCCGCTGGCATGCTCGATGGACGAAAGTGGAAACTCCTCGAGCCGGGCGACCAGCGAAAGCGGAATCGCCATACGCTCGAAGGAACCGGCGCGGAAGAGCAGCAAGCGCTGTTTTTCCGTCTCTGTTGCCACCTTTTGCTTCTCTGCCGTGCGCGTCTGTTCGCGCGATTCGTCAAACACCCCGGAACGCTGGCCAATCCCCAGCACGTCAAGGATGAGAGCCACGCGCCCATCGCCCATGATGGTTGCGCCGGCGTAGAGCGTGAGTCCCTTCAACTGCTTTCCCAGTGGCTTGACAACAATTTCCTGCGTGTCGTTGATGCCGTCTACCACCAGCCCGAATTGCCGGTCCTCCGCCTGCAGGACCACCATGCTGACGGCCTCCTCGCGGTCGCCCGACTTGAGGCACAAAACCTGATTCAGATAAGTGATCGGCAAGAGGCTTCCGCGGCGGCGATACACCGGCGTTCCATGCACATACTCGATATGCTTGCCGGCCGAATCTGCTTCCAGGCGAATCAGTTCAAGCAAGCTCACCTGGGGAATCACGAAACGTTCGCCTCCCGACGTCACCACCAAGCCGGGAATGATGGCCAGGGTGAGCGGAATCCTGATCTTGACTGTGGCTCCCTCGCCCGGCCGGCTGAAGAGATCGACAATGCCACCGATCTTCTCGATGTGCGATTTCACCACATCCATGCCTACGCCGCGCCCGGAGATGTTGGTAACTGCCTGGGCTGTCGAGAATCCCGGCAGGAAAATCAGATTGTGCGCTTCGCGGTCGGTCAGCTTGTCTGCCTGCTCGGGCCGCAGAAGACCCTTTTCGATCGCCTTGCTCTTCACGCGTTCGACGTCGATTCCCGCTCCGTCGTCGCCTATCTCGATATTGACTTGCCCGCCCTCGTGAAAGGCGCGAAGGGTGAGCTTTCCTTGCGCCGGTTTGCCCGCGCGCACTCTCACATCCGGCATCTCGATGCCGTGGTCGCAGGAGTTGCGAACCAAATGCATCAGAGGGTCCTTGATGGCCTCGATGATGGTCCGGTCGAGTTCCGTATCCGCTCCGTCCATTTCCAACTGGATCTGTTTGCCGAGCGCAACCGCCATATCCCGCACTACGCGGGGAAACTTGTTCCACACCACCCCGATGGGCTGCATGCGCGTCTTCATCACGCCCTCTTGCAGTTCGGTGGTAATCAGGTTCAGCCGCTGACTGGTGGCGTTGAGCGCAACGTCTTCCCGCTCGGTGTTGTACTGGAGAATCTGATTGCGGGTAAGCACCAGTTCGCCCACCAAATCCATCAACTTGTCGAGCAGTCCCACGCCAACCCGGATATTGGAATCTACCGCGGCGGAATGCCGCTCGACATCTTCTTCTCTCCGTCCGTCTTCCTGCCTTCTGTCTTCCTGTCTTCTGTCTTCTTCTTTTCGCCTCTCTTCACCCGATCGCCTGTCTTCACCCTCTGCGACAGATGGCGCGGCGGTTGCGACGGATGGCGCGGCGGCTTTGGCGGGCTGAGCCTCTGCCTGAGGCGCAGGCGAGACTGGAACGGCTGGAGGCTGCGGCTTGGGCTCTGGCGCCACGCTGGCAACAGGTGCGGCAGGAGCGGGCGGCTTGGCCACGGCAACCGGTAACTCCGCCGCCGCACGCAAGCGTCCCGTCAAGTCCTCGAAGGCAAGCGGGCCTTCCTTGCCGTTGGCCTCGATGGTAGCCAGAACCTGGCGGGTTGCATCCACCGTCTCCAGAATCAACGACACCAGAGCTGGATTGAGTTCCCGCTTGCCGTCGCGCAACTGGCTCAGCAAGGTCTCGGCCTGATGAGTGATCTTTTCCAAAGTTGAAAAAGCAAGGAAGCCGCACGCCCCTTTAATGGTGTGAATCGTGCGGAAAATGCTCCCCAGCAGACCCGCATCCCGCGGGTGTTTTTCGAGTTCAACGAGATCCTGATCCAGGCGCGAGAGGTTTTCGTGACTTTCCACCAAAAACTCTCGGATCGTCTCCATATCTTCCATGCTGGTGTTATCCATGATCCGTTTCCCAATCCCGGCGCAGCCCACTCCGCAACCGCATTTCCAGAGGGCATGACAGCAGTGTGCGTCCGAGTCTGCTCTATCGGCAGGTCCACCGGACAAATTCAAACCGGTGAGTATCGTGCCGATTTATTTGCGTAGTTGTCTCCGAGCGGAGGGCGTGGGCAGGGCTGAAAGCAGCCGAACTGGGCCTGCGGCGCCCTCGCAATTGGGCGCTCGAAAAAGCACTTTGCGTTCCCGGAAATGAGTTCAGCGCCAAGCCTGACAATCGCTCGTTGCGGCGATGAGACGATGGGGGTCTGTGCACCCGTACCCGGCTCAGTGAGGGCCATCCAAGGCAAAGCCTGACCGCCCGCTGCAAAGGCCCGGGCAGACAAGCTGCGGCGCTTCCCTGATTGCAGCAGACCGAAGCCACCGCGGCAAAAGTAGCTTTTTCCGCGGTCGGCACCATGCCGGGGCGAGCAGTCGTCCGGTCCAGTTCCGGTGCGGCGCTCCGCTGAACCGCTTGTCTTTCGCCCAGGCCGCATTGGCCAGATTGGATCGCACCTTTTGCCGGACGGGCCCCGCCTATTGCCACGAGGCTCACCAAAGGTAGAGAATCTAAACGGATGGCGCATTCCCCGGCAGCTTCGGCTGCCGCTCGGGTCTCGTCCCGGCTTTTTGCAATCAGGCTTTGGCTCCATCGCACGCGCTTTGCCGCTTAACGGGAGGTCAAGACCGCACGCCGGATACGGGCGTCTTGGCGCTCCAAAGCGAAGATTCTCGGCAGGTTTCAGATGCTTTTCTTGAACCCCTCCGTTAACCGTTTCGCGACAACTTGCCGATAGTGATCGAAGCGATGTGGATTTTCCCGCTTGTTCCGCGGATTGTCGCGGCAGGACAGGTTCATGAGGGGTTGAGATGGATATTCTTCTAGTGGATGACAGCAGGACGATGCGTATGATCGTGCAGCGAGCCATCCGGCAAGCTGGCTATCGCGGGCTTTCGGTGGGCGAAGCAGACAACGGGGCGCAGGCCCTGGAAAAGCTCCGCTCGGAACAGCCCAAGCTCATTCTCTCGGACTGGAACATGCCTGAGATGTCGGGAATCGACTTCCTCAAACAAGTCAGAGCTGCGGACAACCAGGTTCCCTTCGGCTTCATCACCTCGGAGACATCGAAGGGGATCAAGGATCTTGCCATGAGTTCGGGAGCGACGTTTCTGATCTCCAAACCGTTTACGCCCGAAGACGTACAAAGGGCTCTGATTCCAATTCTTGGCGGGTGTTAGCAGATGCCGGGACCTAGTCCATATATTCTCTCGCGCTGCTTTTCGCAGTTGATCAATCGCAAGGTGACTTTTGTCCAGACAACCCAGACCCTGGATGGAAAGATCCGGCAGGTGTACGGAATCTACGACCTCTCTCCCATTGAGAGCGCGGTTGTAGTGAAGGCCGACCTGCATCTGCTTGGCTCCATTGCGGGAGCGCTCGTCGGCCTGCCCGATCCGGTGGTCAAAGAGCACCTGAAGGTGTCCCCGCTGGAGGAATTGCTCCGCGACGCCGTTTCCGAGGTTTTCAACATCGCCTCTGCCGCGGTTTCCGCTGAAGGCAGGGCGGTATTCAAGAAGTTTGTGACCGAGCCGATCCTGATCGATGGCGTGGCCGGTAAAGTCTTCAAAGAGCCCTTCCATCGCAGCTATTTCTCTGTTTCAGTCGAGGATTACTCGGGAGGCCGGTTCAGCGTATTCTCCCCCTTCGTCCCCACCAAGCTGGTTTGAAGGTCGCGCACCTTGGCTTCGACACCGGGGCCCGCCGGCCTTGCGCCAGCCGGATAAATCTCTTGCAGTTTCCATATGCGCGAGCGGCACGACCTGCAACTTGCAATGCCTTAGCGCAGGACAGGTTATTGGGCCGCTGCGTCCGTTGGCTTTGATTCGGCCACAACCACGATATCCACGCGCCGGTTCGCCTTGCGGCCTTCCGGAGTATCGTTACTGGCAGCCGGGTGGTACTCTCCGTAGCCGGCAATGGACATCCGCTGTGGGTTGACACCGGCCTCGTCGATCAGCATCATCGCCACCGCCATGGCGCGCGCGGTGGACAAATCCCAATTCGAGTTAAACGACGCGTTGTGGATCGGCACATTGTCGGAATGCCCTTCCACCCGCATATTGAGGCCGTATTGCGTCAGCACCGCGGCAATCCGTTTGATCTTGTCTTCCGCGCCGGGCTTTAGCCGCGCTTCCCCGCTGTCAAAGAATCCCAGTTCGTGAAGGCTGATTACGAAGCCCTCCGGAGTCATGCGCATCGCAACTTCCTGGCGTTCGATCTCCTTGCCCAAGGCTTTGTTGAGCTTTCTTTGCAGCTCGGCTGTGTCGATGCCTGCGTCTCCCGGCGCGCCGGGAGTTTGATTGACCGTGGTGCCGCTTTTCGCGCTGCCGTTAGGAGCGCCATCCGGAGGAAGGGTTGGGAAATACCCCATCTGTTGAAATCCGTTCTTGACAGCGGAAGAAACCCTCTGAATCGCCTTCTTGTCATGATAGGCCGAGGCGAAGAGCACTACGAAAAGAGCGAACATGAGGGTCATGAAGTCCGCATACGACACCATCCAGCGGTCCGCATGAGGGTCGTCCTCGCCTCTTCGGGGCCTTCTCATTTCGCCACCAGTTCTTCCCGTTTGGGCAGCGCCCGGATCTTCCCCGCCGCCGGCCTGCTGAGGTAGACGGCGAGCTTGGCTTCAAGAACCCTGGGGCTGGTTCTTTCCACAATGGAAATCACTCCGTCGAGGATCAATTCGCGAAGCACTTGCTTCCTGCGCATCATCGTCTTGATCCTCCCTGCGCATGGAAGAAAGAAAATGTTTGCCGAGCCCACTCCATAGATGGTCGCTACGAAGGCAACGGCGATTCCCTTGCCCACTTCGTTGATGTTCTCCAACCGCTGCATGACCTGGATGAGACCGATAACGGCTCCCAGAATGCCAATGGTCGGCGCAAACCCGCCTGCTGCTTCAAAGACCTTTGGTATCTGCTCTTCGCGATCGATTTCCCGGTCCATTTCCAGCTCCATCGTCTGGCGCACTTCGGGAGCATGGGTCCCGTCGACGGCAAGCGTCAGGCACTTCTTCAGGAACGGGTCCTCAATCAATTCCAGTTCCGCATCGAGCGACATCATGCCATTGCGGCGCGCTCTGGCGGCATAGCGTGTCAGGTCTTCGATCAGGCGCGCGGCCGGATCCTGCACATGGAGGAAAACCTCCTTCAAGCTGCGGGCCGCCTGCAAGACCACGGAGAATGGAAACTGCACCATGACCGCGCCCAGAGTGCCTCCAAAAACGATCAGGGCCGCGGTGGGCTGCAACATCTGTCCCACTTGGCCGCCGTCCAGCCACAAGCCTACGCCGATTCCCGCAACGGCAATGCCGATTCCGCCCAAAGTGCCCTTATTCACCTTGAGCTCCCTTCGCATGCTTCAGCGGCACGGCTTGGTTTGAGATCCAGGCTGAATCTGGCTCGACTCCCCGGCCTGGGACAAGATTGCGGGAATGAGTTCCCGAAGCATTGAGGCCGGCGCTTACTCCGAAATAGCGGCATACCTGGCTGGCATTCATCGGTAGACTCCTCCTTCGCTAGCCGGTAAACCGCTCGCTTGCATTCCCGGCCCCAGCACACCCCAGTGGCAGCTTGCGGCCATCTTGAAGGAATACTATCGGCAAGGATGACCTGGTCTGTCACAGCACGCCCTATTGCCAGGTAAGCCCTGCCTGAGCCAGCTTTTCATCGATCTGCAGGGATGTGAAGGGCTTTAACAGGTAATCGTTCGCTCCAGCCACCAGCGCGCTGTGGAGTTCGCGCATTCCGGGTTCGGCCGTGGCCAGCATGATCACCATCGTGTCGTGCGCAGTTTCATGCCGTAAACGAGTTATGAATTCTAGACTATTAATCTCATTGAGATTCCAATCCACCAGCACGAGATCCGTCTTGCCCAGGCCGTGAAGAACCTCCAGGGCATCCTGGCCGTTGTCCGCCTCGGCCACCTCAAACCCTCGCATGGAGAGTATGCGGCGCAGCACGGACCTCATCGTGTTCGAGCTCTCAACTACCAGCGCCTTCATCGTCCCCTCGCCGACCTGCCCTGAGAAGCGCCTTGACAGAAGCGCGCATTCTCTTGTCGCTTATCGATTCAACACCAACCCCTGAACCGCGATACGCGCCTTGCCCCCTCATCGTGGTCTCAGGCGGATTGCGAAAAGGGAACTCTCTCCCCCATGGCATCCGGCGTCGCCCCATAGGACACGACCGACTGCCCTGAAGACTCTCCGCCCATCTCCTCGGGCGGCATCGCCATGGAGAAGTCTAGCTGTTGCCAGGAACTCCTCACGTGCAAAACCAGTTCGATCTGCGCTTCCAGTATCTGAGCGGATTTCTTCGCCGATGCCTCCAGGATCTTGGCGCGCAGATGCGCATAGAACCTGGCCAAGGTCTGGGCCGACTCTCCCCCGTTCTTCAAGTCGACCCAGTTCTCCAACTGGCCGAGCACCAGCGCGGCATGGTTCAACTCCTTGCAGCGCGTCTCAATGTCGTTCTTTTGAAGGGAGGCAGCTGCGCGACGAAAATCGCCTACCAGTGTGTCGAACAGCACAATGATCAGTCCGATGGTGCTGGCGCCGGCGATCGAGGACTTCCGATATGTCATTTCCGTTGTCATTGGCGTGTCTCGTTAACTCTTGTTGTTGAAACCTAGTTCCGCGTTCAGCTGCTGAATCTGTTCGGGGAGCGACTGCAAAGCTTCTTCAGCCTTGCTGAAGTCGGCGGTCAGAAGTGTCTGCTGGCTAGCAATGTAACCGGTCTCGAATGCGTTGATCTGCGAAGTGAGCGCCGCGCTGGAAGCGCTGATGCCGCTCAGGTCCACCTGAAATGCTCCATCGGCAGGACTGGTGTAGGTGTTCAGCGCGGTGTACATGTTATTGGCAAAGCCATTCAGCGCCGCGCCTTCGAAAAAGTTCTGCACATCCGCCGGGTTGTTGGTCAACGCGTTGTCCAGCGTCGTGGAATCCACCGCCAGAGTGCCGTCGTCCGCCACGGTGATGCCCAGATCGGCAAGTGAGTTCACAGTGGTGGTGGTTCCGGTTACCGCGGTAGCAGTGAAGCCGAGCGCCTCTTCCATGGCGCTTTGCAGACTCACAATGGTGGGATCGGTAGCCAGTGCCCCTTGCGCGGTTGTCGTGACCCCCGCTGAACTGGTGGTGCTGGTGTCCTTGAACTGCGCGTTCACCAGATTCAAGGTGGTGTTGTAGTCGGTAACAAACTGGTTGAGCGCCGTCGAGATGGAGGAAGCGTCGGAAGCCACTGTCAAATCGATCTGGCTGCCGGGGTCGGCGCCCAGCAGGCTCAAGGTAACTCCCGGGATTGCGCCCGTTACAGTATTGGTGGCGCTTTGGATCGGAACGCCGTCCACGGTGATAGAGGCATTTTGCGCGGCGACGGCCTGCGTGAAGCCGAAGGCCGGCTCGTTGATGCTGAAAGAACTGGTTCCGTCGCTGCTGGCCACGGTCAGGTGCGTGCCGTTCGTGTCGCTGCCCGCGGTTGCAGTGAGACCGAGGGGGACCGATGTCTCTGTAGCGGCGGTCATCGCGCCCAGCACCGCATCGTTGGTCGAGACGGTAATGCCCGTATTCGTAGCGCCCTCTGAGATCACTTCCTGACCGCCGGTAATCGTGCCGGCGACGGAGGAGGACAACGTGCCCGCGG
>Ga0181529_10001887_pt1 | contig 26165 bp, 16 predicted proteins | sample PEATcosm2014_Bin_36_FD_119763 | JGI IMG/M metagenome (GOLD analysis project Ga0181529, IMG submission 119763) | Peatland microbial communities from MTU Mesocosm Facility, Houghton, MI, USA - PEATcosm2014_Bin10_30_metaG | ecosystem: Environmental > Terrestrial > Soil > Wetlands > Peat | place... | reverse complement strand
TTGGGAAGATGTTGGGAGCTGGCATAAGCCGCCACCTTGTCTTTCGTGCCACCCAGGATTTTGTAGATGGGGCGGTTGACGGCCTTGCCCAGGATGTCCCACATGCAGATTTCAGCCGCGGCAGTGTAATAGTTGGGCCAGGTGCCGCCGCGATTGACGGGAGCCATTGCGCCGGGGGCGCCCGCCGCGCGGGCACCGCCGCCGGCAGGCGCGCCTGGACCGCGGCCTCCGGCACTACGGCTCCCGCTGAACCCGAACGTTTCCTTGGTGCCCGTAGTGGCCGTGATCGTCGGCAACAGATCGATGATGTTCTTGCCCAGCAGAACGGGTTTGGCCCATTCCAGCCAGTTCGGCGTCAGCCCGCGATTCCCGATCGTGTAGTTTCCCTCATGACCGCTATTGGTCACCACCGAGAGGATCTCGCCGGTCTCGCTGGAGTTCAGGCGGCGAAAGCCGGAAATGTCCGCCACATAGACTTTCACCTCCTTGATCGTCAGGTCGGGAAGATCTCCCGGCTTGACTCCGGCCGACTGAGCAGCGGCGTGTGGTGGATCGGCGAGCGCCGAGGCCACCGCGGCGGTAGCGCCCGCGGTAGCTCCAAAGAATTGCCGCCGGGACTGCTTTCGATCAGACATTGTTCGTCCTCCTCTTCGGGCGGGGCATGCTTTAGCTTGCCGCCAACCGCCAGGAATTGAAACACTATTTCGGTAAGAGCGACAGCACGCCTTTGCTGGGGCTGGGGATCACGTGCGCCGCGATCAGGCGGCCGAGGCCTTCCACCTTCGCCTTGCCGGCATCCACCGCCGCTTGCACCGCCGCGACATCGCCCTTGATCAATACCGTGATGTATCCGCCGCCCAGTTTTTCCCGGGCCAGCACCTCTACGGCGGCGGTTTTCAGCGCCGTGTCGATGGCCTCGAAGACGGCGGTGAAACCCTGGGTTTCGATGAGTCCCACGGCAAAGCTGGGTTGATCTTTCATGTTGTTCTCCGGCCATTGGACTGTGGCCTGTTCGATCAGCGGACTGAAATCCGGTTGGGCCAGGTAGGCGGCGGGCGAAAGCTCCGACGGGCCGGGAATTACGTGTGCCAGGACCGGAGTCTGCATGGACCGGGCCGCTTCCTGGGCGGCACGGGCGGCGGACTCGATGTCCCCAAGCCGCCCACACAGCTTCATGCAGACGCCCGGACTGTCGTTGAGTTCGGTCTCGATCACCCGCACACCGGCGCATTTCTCCATGGCGTCGAGCACTACCATCGCGGGCGACCAGCCGCCGATCTCGATTAAGGCCAGGGCTTCTGTCAGACGACACCCCGCTTTTCCAGCTCACGCATGACTTCGAACACCACCTGTTCCAGCTTGTCGGCGCCAATTTCCTGGATGCGCGGCGCGCACCCGGACGCCGGGCGATCCACCAGCTCGAAATCGGCCAGAATGCACTCGAGAACCGAAGTGAGGGCAACGCGGTCGGAGCGCTGGGCGCTGGTTTGCGGCTGCCGCGAGTGGCCGAAACGAAAGCCGCGCAGTTCGGCCGCGGCGCGGAACCCGTCGGGAAACTCGAACGGGTTGAGCATCGCGTCGAACAGTTCCAGGATGCGGTACTGCCATTTCATCGCCTCGTCAAAACTGCCTGCCCGCGCCAGGTCGTACATGCGGCGGGTCACTTCCGGCACCGCGTTACTGGAGGCGTGGGTGCCTCCGTCGCATCCGATCGCCAGCATAGGGACCAGCACGGCCTCCCACCCGGTGAGGAACGCAAAATCGGGACGCTGCGGCCGCACCGCGGCGATCATCCGCATCATGAAGGCCAGGTCTCCCGAAGAGTCCTTGATGCCGATGACACGGGGGAATTCGGCCGCCAGCCGGCGGATGGTGGGCACATCGATGGGGCTGGCGAACATCGGAATGTTGTACAGCGTCAGATCGATGGGCGAGTGCCGCGCGATTTCGGCGAAGTAGGCGTAGACCGATTCCGGAGTCAGCTTGTAATAGAACGGGGCCACGATGGCGACGGCGCGTGCCCCCAATCCGGCGTACACCTCACATGCGGCCAGCGTCTCTTTAACGTTGGCCTCGGCGGCGCCGGCGAGAATGGGAACGCGGCCGCCCGCTTCGTGCGTCACCAATTCGACTATCCTCCGCCGCTCGTCTGGCGTGAAGCGGGTGAACTCGCCCGTCGAACCATTCGGGTAAAGCCCGTGGACCCCTCGCTCAATCAGCCAGGACACAAAACGGCGCAGTTCCAGTTCGTTGATCTGGCCCGAGGCGTCCAGCGGAACCAGCAGCGGCGTGAAAATACCTTCGAGCTTCGCCAACCCACAAGGATACACGGTAGACACCGTCTTTGGGGCGGCCGGGCACGCGTTTCATTTTCTTCCCATAGATTTCAGATCTGACCGTAGCCAAGATGAGACTCTTTGATTTCTATCGGTGTCCACCCGTGTTCATTCGTGGCTATGATTTTCTGCCGAACAGTTCGATGCCGGCATACACCGGCACGGGCGGCAGAAGAAGGCTGGTGCCGCCATTTTCGGGGACCATTTCGATCGGTGAGGGGCTTGTCGAGCCCAGACTCCACAGGCGCGCCGAAGCGTATTTCCCGGGAACCCAGGCGGTGGCCAGGTCGTTGGGGAACCGGATGGCGAAACTGACGATCTGCACCAGCTCCCGGGTCCGGTCTGTAGAAGCGGTGCAGTGCGAAAGAAACGCCGAAAGGTTGAAAAAACGCGCCACGTCATACGTCCGGCCGAGCAGCATGTGAACGTCGCGCGCGATCATGAACGGGTCCGGTGGACTGGCCTTCGAGACGGCGAGCCGGCCGTTGCCCAGGCGCCGAACATCCATTCGCGGGTGATCCACGCCGATGGGATTGCCCTCCGGCCGGTTCCATCCCGCACCCACCACCAGCAGTCCGCCCTGATTCGCGAAGGCCAACAGCCTGCGGCGTAACGGCGGCGCGGGAGCGCCCTCGTCCACGTAGATCAACGCTTTGAAACCGTCCAGGGAGGCGGTTGCGGCCGCGGACGCCTCGAGGATGCGGTACGCCAGGCTGCGGCGGCCCAGCAGGTTCAGGATCTCCTCGCCTGCGGATTCATTGGGCCCGGTGAAATCGGAAACCACCCCAACCACGCCCAGCGGTTCCAGGGCGTTCCACGCGCGGCGCTGCTCGAAGAATCCGACGGCCGCGGCAATCGCTTTCCAGGATTCGAGCGCCTTCGCATCGCCCCGCGCCATGCCGCCTAGCAGGCCGGCGTCCAGCGAGACCACCCACCTTCCGCCCCATGTACCGGTATCGGCGATGGCGCGCAAATAGGATTCGAGCAGCACCACCTGCGGCGCGCCGGGCGGCGAGAACATCAGCCAGACGGTCTTCTCGGGCATTCGTACCTTGGCCAGTCGCAAAAGCCAGCCGTTGGAATCGATCCATGGATTGGCCGTGGGACCGGACGGTTCACCTCCGTCCGACACGCTGGCGATCCCCGGCCAGACGGAATCCGCAGCCAGGAGCAAGGACTCCGGCGGCAATGCCAGGCCGGCGCCGGCGCCCGCCGAGCGCGCCGCTTCGTTCCCCATAGCCACCAGGGAGAAACCCGCCGCGCGCGCTTTGGCGGCGACGGGAGCCAGCGCGGCATTCCATTCCATCGCCAGGCAGTTGAATGGGGTCCCTTCCAGCAACCCCAGAAGCGCGGGGTCGACCCAGGCGGACGGCCAGCGCAGAGGAATCCAACTCGCAGATGTGGGCATTACCGGTCTTTAGCTCTGGGCTCCTGTCCGGCCTCCGTAGGGGCGATTCGGGCGCAGGGCCCGCTGCTTTTCGCGAAGCGCGCGAAAATCGAACATCACTTCCTGAATGGACGCGCCGATCACCTCGATCCGGCTCGGGTCGGCCGAACCTACGCCGAGTTGTTCGGCCAGCAGCAGCTTGTTGTCGCAACGTTCGAAGGGGACCGTCCCCTTCGGCGCCCGCGGATCGTAGTTCATGGCGGCAACGGCCACTGCCGCTGTGTTCACCACGTTGGTTCCGGCCATCAGGACACCCGGCTCGACGGGCGTGCACCAAGGGGCGGGCGTCTGGCCGCCGGCCATGGTCTTGACGCCGTCGATAATCGCCAGGTGAACCGGCCGGGCAGCGGTCAGATCGGCGATAATGCGGGGCACGCGGTAGCCATCGTTGCGTGGCGAGGAAGGATCGATTTCGGGCAGCGCTCCCATGGCAGGTTGGCGCGCTCCGCGGTGCAGGATCTGGATGCGATCGTTGCCATAGACCAGGTCGTTGTCTTCCCACTTGCCGGCGCCGTTGCCGTAGGCAGTCAGCGGAGTCAGGCCGAACAGGTTCTTCATCACCGTGCTGACGCCGGTGGTGGGATGGTCCTTGTACTTGGCGATGCTGATGAAGACGTCGCAATCCGCGTAGGAGTGGTTCACCTCGTAGGCGGGAAACAGCAGCCCGCCGTGCGGCACGCCGATTCGCGTGAACTTCCTGGCGGCGTTGGTATAGTTGGTGTTCTCGAACTCCACCCGGGGCGCTGCGCTGAGAAACTGCCGGGGATCCCAGTTGGCGTCCAGCATATGTTCTTCGAACGGATCCGTCCGCGGCGCCGCTGCGCCCTCTACCAGGCGGACCCGGTACACGCCGGCACGCGCCATCAGGTGCATGGTGGCGGCGAGCAGGTTCGGGTGGGGCCAGTGAGTGTCTCCCAGCGGCAGATGTCCCAGCCGGACAGTCGGGCCGCCGTTGAAGTTCAGTTTAATGGCGACGGTCTTGCCTTGGACCAGGCGTCCCAGGCCTCCCAACTTGTCGAACATGCCATCGAGAGTCGGCACTAGTTCCGCGGGTTGATATGTCCTGCAGCGCGCGACGGCCACCGGCGCGACGGGCGCTTGCGTTGTCGATGCGGACGCTTTTGAAACGAACAGACCGGACGCGCCCAGGCTGGCCAGCATTTCACGGCGTGAAATCGCATCAGGCATGGCAACCCCCCTAAGTACTCAAGCGTAATTATATGCTAAGTCAGCGTGGCTCGAGTCATTCCGCTCGGGGCCTGTCAGGAAGTAGCCAATTGAATCACCAGCAACCAATCCCTTCGGTCGCGGCTCTGAACGCATCCGAACCGACCAAAGGGAGCGGTTGCTACGGAACCATACCTAAGCTACTCCTGGCAGAAATCCGCGAGCCGTCTCGCGGAATGACTGCACCTGGCTGCTTTCCCAGGCGGCGTCATATCCCAACTCGCGTGCCATGAGCGAGGCCACCCCCGGGGCTATCTCGATGGCGGCGCGGGCATTCAGGAACAGGGCGCGGGTGCGGCGCGCCAGGACGTCTTCCACGGTGCGCGCCATTTCCTCGCGCGCCGCCCAAACCACTTCGGCCGCCGCATACGGCAAGGCGCTATTCAGCGGCTCGGCAAGCGAGGGATCGGTTTCCATCAACTTCTGTATAGCGGGAGCATCGGAGCCATAAACGGCGAGCCGGCCGAACCTGGTGGCGCTGGAGTGGAATCCGTGAATGTTGAGGTGATCGGTCACGCACGGCCGTTCTTCCAGGCGGCCCAGAATGGCGGCCTGGTTGACGCAGTCTTCCGCCATGTGGCGATAGGTGGTCCACTTGCCGCCGCAGATGGTGACCATGCCGGAGTTTTCGATGCGAATGGTATGGCCGCGGGAAAGCGCAGCCGTGTTGGCAGAGTCTCCGGCGCGCACCAGCGGACGGATACCGGCGAAGACGCTGGTCACGTCGCCGCGGTCGGGTTTCTTCGCGAGGTAGAGAGAAGCGGTCTCGAGAACGAAGTCGATTTCCCGCTCTTGCGCCACCGGCTCGAGCGTGGGCTCCGCGACCGGCGTGTCGGTGGTGCCGACCAGCGTGTGGCCGTGCCAGGGAATGGCGAACATCACGCGGCCATCGCTGGTATGCGGAACCATGATGGCGTTGTCGCCGGCCAGAAAGGAGCTGTCGAACACCAGGTGAATGCCCTGGCTGGGAGCGATCATCGCCTCGGCGGAAGGTTCCGCTTTGCGGCGCAAGTCATCGGTGAACGGTCCCGTGGCGTTGATCACGACTTTGGCGGCGGCGGCAAACTCCTCGCCGCTTTCCATGTCGCGAACTTTGACTCCATTGACGAAACCGTCGCTGTCCTTGCCGAGCCCGGTGACCCGCGCATAGTTGAGAAGCACGGCGCCCTGCTCGCTGGCGGTGGCGATCAGATTGACGAGCAGGCGTGAATCGTCGAACTGGCCGTCGAAGTAGATCACGCCGCCGCGCAGACCGTCGGTGTTGAGCGTGGGCAGGCCTTCCAGGGTCTCTTCGCGGGAAAGGATCCGCGACTCTCCGAACCCGTACTTGCCCGCCAGCAAGTTATAGAGCTTCAGACCGATGCCGTAAAAAGGGGCCTCCCACCAGTCGTAGTTCGGCACCACGAAGCCCAGGTTGCGAACCAGGTGGGGGGCGTTCTGCAGCAGCAGGCCGCGCTCCCTGAGCGCCTCCATCACCAGCGACACGTTGCCCTGTTCCAGGTAGCGGACGCCGCCATGAACCAGCTTGGTGCTGCGGCTGGAAGTTCCTTTGCCGAAGTCGTTCTGCTCCAGCAGGAGCACATCGTAGCCGCGCGAGGCGCCATCGATCGCCACACCGGCGCCGGTGGCGCCTCCGCCTACCACGATCATGTCCCAGGCGCCGGCATGCGCTCGCAGCCGGCGGTACATCTCAGCGCGGTTCATAAGCTCAGCGTATCTGACGCCCTCAGGCGAACTCCAGTGCCACCCTCCCGCCGCCTCTTATCCACACGCGCATGGTGACTTCGGGGGCCCCCATGCCCGCGAGATGCCGGCCGCGTCGTGGTGCGGGCAGTCATGCCTGCAGCGTCGCCACTCGTGGCGACGCTTCTTGGCGACGAGTGTTGGGCATCACCCTAAAGATATGTCGAGACGAATCTCGACACGGCAGGCAGGACTGCCCGCGCCCTTGAAAAACGTTTAGTGTTCGATGCGGAATGTGCCGCGGAGCGGCAGGTCGCGCGAGGAACCACCCACTTGCACGGAGTATTCGCCGGCCACGAGTTCCCACCCGTTCTTGTCCTCATTGAAGATGGACAGATAGTGCGGGTTGAGATCGAGGGTCACCGATTTGGATTCGCCGGGTTCGAGTAAGATCTTCTTGAATGCGACGAGGCGCTTGAAGGGTTCACCGGCGGCTTGCGGAAGTGTAGCGTACACCTCGGCAATCTCGGCTCCGGCTCGTTTGCCGGTGTTCTTTACGTCGAAGGTTATCTCCAGCGGCGCCGCCTTCGCGTTTGAGGGACTGAAACTGTAAGGGGTGGACGAGCCAGACGGAAACTTCAGGCTCGAGTAGCCGTAAGTGGTGTAGGACAATCCATAGCCGAACGGAAAGAGCGGCTGTTTGTCTTTGGCGTCATACCACTTGTATCCGACCAGCAGTCCTTCGTCGTATTCGATATCGAACTGCCTCGTGTTGACCATCCAGGGAGCGCCGGGGAACATCGGTTGCATGTCGCCCTTGCGCGGCGGAGGCTGATACGTGCCGGTCGGGTGCGGCAGGTCCGCTTCCGTTCTTGCGAAGGTGACGGGCAATTTGGCCGACGGGTTCACGTTGCCGAAAAGGATCTTCGCGATGGCCTCCGCGCCGCGCGTGCCGGGATACCAGGCTTCCAGCACTGCATTAACGCGGTCGATCCACGGCATGGTGACTGCGCCGCCGGACTCGATTACCACGATGGTGTGCGGGTTGGCCGCGGCGACGGCGCTGACCAATGCATTCTGCCCGCCGGGAAGCGAGAGGCTGCGGACGTCGTCGCCTTCGCCGGTGGGCTGGTTGACGAACACGACGGCCACGTCCGATGCCTTCGCGAGAGTTGCCGCCGCGTTCGCATTCGTGCCCGGATCATATTCGACCTTGGCGCCCGGCGCCATGGCGCGAATCGCTTTCAACGGGGACGAACGGTGCCAAACCTGACCGAAAGCGCCCGCTGCAGGAACCGCGTTTCCACCGATGGGATCGACCTCTCCGGAGCCTCCGCCCGAGAGCACACCGGCGTCTGCGTGCGATCCGATGACGGCGATCGAATGGATGCTGGATGCGGACAGAGGCAGCTGGCCGTTCGCGTTCTTCAAGAGAACGATGCTCTGTTCGGCGATGCGCTCGGCCACTTCCAGGCCGTGAAACACATCCGGCACGCGGCGATCCGGCGGGTTATCGTACAGCCCCACCGCAAACTCGCTGCGCAGGACCCGGTGCACCATGTTGTCGAGGCGGGACGTGGGAACCTCACCGCTCTCGACCGCTTTCTTGAGAGCGGCGCCGAAGTAATTGGATTCCGGCATTTGCATGTCCAGGCCGGCGTTCGCCGCCTTGGCTGTGCTATGCGTGGCGCTCCAGTCGGAGATAACGAATCCCTGGAAGCCAAAATCCTTTTTCAAAGCTTCGTTCAGCAGATAGTTGTTCTCGCAGGCGTAATCGCCGTTGACCAGGTTATAGGAGCACATCACCGCACCCACGTTGGACAACTTCACCGCAATCTCAAAACCGAGCAGATCGCTTTCGCGCATGGGCCGCTTGCCCACCTTCACATTGACGTACGATCGGCCGCTTTCCTGATCGTTCATGGCGTAGTGTTTGAGGTCGCCGACGATGTGCTGCTCCTGGAGCGCTTTCATCTCCACGCCCGCCATCGTGCCGGCGAGGATCGGATCTTCGCCGTGGTACTCGAAGTTGCGGCCATTGCGCGGCTCGCGGGTGAGATCGATGCCGCCGCCCAGCGTCATGGTGTAGCCCTGATCGCGCAGTTCGCGGCCAATGAGAGATCCATACTCGCGAGCCAGTTCGACATCCCAGCTCGAAGTCTCCGCAATGGTCGAAGGCAGCGGAGTGGAATAGCGGCCGAACACAGACGAGTGAGTGACGCCGACCGTGGCGTCCGCCATCTGCATGTCGGGGATGCCGAGGCGGGGAATGCCCGGAATGAATCCGGCATTGCCGAGCGCCCTTGGCGGTAGCTTGTCGGGACCGCCCATCAGTTCCTCCCAGCCATTGCCGTGGAGCAACGAGATCTTTTCGTCGAGCGTCAGCTCCTTCACAAGCAGGTCGGCGCGTTGATCCGGTGAAAGAGTCTTGTTCATCCAGGGGCCGGCGGGCTTCTGCGGCGGACGTCCAGATTGGGCCAGGACGGGCGCTGCAGCGAGCGACAGCGCCAGGGCGGCGATGGTAAGCCTGGAAAGGCGGGGAAGAGTGTCGAGAAGTTTTGTCATTGGCGTCGTGGCCACCTTTGCTCAACGTAGCAGGTATTCATCGCGGGTTGCATGTCGCATCGGTCCTGCGGCCCTTTAGGTCAATCGCAGGCGACCGCTCCCTATGGTCGCGGCTCCGATTATGATCGAGACTGGGGCGAGGTGCGAGATGGCCAAGAGAGTTCTTTCCCTATCGAAGGTTTACGGATTGATCGAGCCGGGGCCGGTCGTATTGCTGACGACTGCGCGCAAGGGGCGGCCGAACATCATGACCCTCTCGTGGCACACCATGATGGAGTTCGAGCCGCCGCTGGTGGGTTGCGTGGTCAGCAACCGGAATTACACGTTCGGCATTTTGAAAGCGACCAAGGAATGCGTGATCAACATCCCGACCGTGAAGCTGGCGGCGAAGGTCGTCGGCTGCGGGAATACGTCGGGGGCAGACACCGATAAGTTCGCGGCGTTTCATCTCACGCCGGTGGCCGCCCGGCGAGTGAAAGCACCGCTCATCGACGAATGCTATGCGAATCTCGAATGCAAGGTGGCCGATACGAGGATGGTGAACAAGTACTGCTTTTTTGTGCTTGAGGTAGTCCAGGCGTGGATCGACCCGGCCGTGAAGCGTCCGCGGACGATGCATCATCTCGGATGGGGCGAATTCATGGTTGCCGGCCGGACAATCGCGTTGCCTTCCAAAATGAGATAAGGCGCACCGCCGATTTCGGTTAGAATCCAACCGTTTTTTGACGGAAACAAAGCACTTAGTCTCTGTTTCTGGATCGATTCTGGCCGAAACGACTTCCGGCAGCGGGACCGCCCACTGCGGATCGATTCAGGTCCTTGTAATGGCGTTAGACTCTTGTTGGCGCATCTTCAGGGCGCCGAGCACGCAGACGCGTGCCGGACGGGGAGGTTGGAGTGAGCACGGCGACAACGACGGTTCCCTTGGCAGACCGTATTTCCCTCAAGGAGAAGATCGCATACTCCTTTGGAGATGCGGCTTCGAACTTCTATTGGAAGACCTTCGAGTTCTTCCTGATGATTTTCTACACCGACGTCTTCGGCATTTCCGCCGCGGCCGTCGGCACCATGCTGCTGGTCACGCGCATCGCCGATGCGGTGGCGGATCCGACGATGGGCGCTATCGCCGACCGGACCAAGACGCGCTGGGGCCACTTCCGGCCCTACGTGTTGTGGTTCGCCCTCCCGCTGGCCGTAGCCGGCGTACTGACCTTCACCACCCCCCATCTTGGCAGCGGCGCCAAGCTGGTCTATGCATACATTACTTACTCGATGTTGATGTTCCTTTACACGGCGGTGAACATTCCGTACACCGCGCTGATGGGCGTGATGACGCCGAACTCGCAGGAACGCACCTCCATCTCCTCGATTCGTTTCATTGGCGCCTTTACCGCCGGAGTGATCGTACAGTTTTTCACCTTGCGGCTGGTCAAGTTCTTTGGCAACGGCAACGATGCGCGCGGCTGGCAGCTCACCATGGTGCTGTATGGCGTTCTCGCCGTAACGCTGCTGGTGCTCTGCTTCGCCAACACCCGCGAGCGCGTCGCCCCGCCGCCGCAGCAGCATTCCGACATCAAACGCGATCTGGGCGATCTCTTCGGCAGCCGGCCCTGGCTGGTGCTGGTGGGCGTTCTGCTGATGGTGCTGGCGGCGTTCGTGATCAAAGGTTCGGCCTCGGTTTACTATTTCAAGTACTTCTTGAAGCGCCAGGATTTGCTGGGGGCGTTTCTGGTGTCGAACGGCCTGGCATTTCTGGTCGCTGTCTCCATCACGTCGCGCCTGGCGAAATGGTTCGGCAAAAAGCCGCTGTTCATGATCGCGATCGGCGTTGGAGGGCTGATCATCGCGGGCTTCTGTCTGGCGGGGCCTTCGGATCTTTGGCTGATCTTCGCGCTGCAAATCGTTTCCAGCTTCGTGATCGGGTTCAACTCGCCGCTGGTATTCGCCATGTTCGCGGATACGGCCGACCACGCCGAATGGCGCACCGGCCGCCGCACCACGGGACTGGTCTTTGCCTCGGCCATCTTCAGCACCAAGATCGGCGTAGCGATTGGCGCCTGGATGTTCGGCCTGATCCTCGCCTATTTCGGGTACGTGGCCAACGTGGAGCAGACGGGCCGCTCGATACACGGGATCATCCTCTCGATGAGCTGGATTCCGTGCGTGCTGATGGTATTGGCAGCTGCCACCATGATGCTCTATCCGCTCGACGATCCGCTGATGGTGAAGATCGAAGGGGAGCTGAAGGCAAGGCGGGGAGAGGTCGAAGCATGAAGACCGCACTACTTTGTCTATTCGCTCTGGCGTCTTCGGCGCTGGCGGCGGATCTGACGGTGCAGAAGTGGCAAGGCAACGGCATCGATTACTCGGGTTATCGCGCCGGCCAGAACCCGCAACTGAACCGCTTCCCGACACAGGCGCAGATCCTCGAAGACCTCAAGATCCTGAAGCGAAACTGGACGCTGATCCGTCTCTACGGTGGCGATCAGCACTCCGAGGACGTACTGGAAGTGATCCGGCGCGAGAAGATCGGGCTCAAGGTGCTGCTTGGGGTCTGGCTGGACGGCAGGCCGGGCCACGAAGCCGAGAGCGCGCAGCAGACGGCGACTGGAATTCGCCTGGCCAACGAGTATAAAGACATCGTGCTGGCGGTCGCCGTCGGTAACGAGATTCTGGTCACCTGGTCCGACCACAAGCTCACCGAGGAGAAGGCGCTCGAGTATGTGGCGCAGGTCAAGAAGGCGGTGAGCTGCCCGGTCACGGTCGCCGACGACTATCTCTACTGGCAGAAACCGGAAGCGAAGCTTGCCAGCGTCGTGGATTTCATCGTCATGCACACCTATCCCATGTGGGGCCACGAGGACATCGACACTGCGATGTCTTCGACCATCAAGAACTACGAGGCTGTGCGCAAGGCGCATCCGGGGAAAACCATCGTTCTCGGCGAGGCGGGCTGGGCTTCCTACGCGATTGGCAACCAAAACGCCCCGCGGGCCGGCGATGAAAAGAAGCAGAAGCGCTATTACGAAGAGCTGACCGCCTGGGCGAAAGCCAACGACGTGACGCTCTTCTGGTTCGAGGCGTTTGACGAGCCATGGAAGGGAAGCGGGACGGAGGGCCACTGGGGCCTCTTCTCCGAGGGCCGCAAAGCCAAACTGGCGATGCAGGCGCTGTACCCGGACCTGATGCCCACCGGACCGACCTCGCCGAGTTACGATTTGCCGCCCGCTCCAGCAGCCAAGGAGAAGCCGTGAGTACGGCTTTCGTCGGCGAAGCGCCGCTCCAATGCGGCACGCGCAAAGTGGAGGGCGGGGCTGTCGAGATTGCCGGCGAGCGTTTCTACCGCATCGTCAACTACGATGCGATGGCGCCCTTCCTGATGAGCCTGGTCAGCGACTCGGATCATTGGATGTTCGTCTCCAGCACCGGCGCGCTGACCGCCGGCCGCAGGGATCCCGACCACGCGCTGTTCCCTTATTACACCGACGATCGCATCCATGACAGCCAGGACCAGACCGGCGGCAAGACTATTCTGCTGGTGACACAGGCCGGGCGTGCGGGGCGTGTCGAGATGTGGGAGCCGTTCTCGCAGCGGTATGCGGGTCTGTATCGCATCACGCGCAGCCTGGCGAAGAGTGTCTACAGCAATAAGATCGTCTTCGAGGAGGTCAACCACGACCTCGGATTGTCTTTTTCCTGCGCCTGGATGACCAGCGACCGTTTCGGGTTCGTGCGGAGCGCGACCTTGGTGAACTTGGGCGAGGAGCCGGTCGAGATCGACCTGCTGGACGGCATCCAGAACCTCTTGCCGCACGGTCTCACACGCAGGTTCCAGATGGAATACAGCACGCTGGCGGACGGCTACAAGGAGAATGAACTCGAGCCCGAAACGGGACTCGGCCTCTTCAAACTCAGCTCGGTTCCCGCCGACCGGCCCGAGCCCAATGAAGCGCTGCGCGTGACCACGGTTTGGTCGGACGGCATCGAACCGGTGCGCCGGCTGCTGTGCGCGGCGCAGCTCGACCGCTTCCGGCGCGGAGAGGCAGTGGACGAGGAAACACTGATCCGCGGCCGCCGCGGCGCCTACTTCGTCAACACGCGGCTGGCACTTCCCGCAGGAGCGCGCAAAGAGTGGAGGCTGGTGGCGGAGGTGGATCAGGACGCGGCGGGCGTGGCGAATTTGGTGCGGTTGCTCAGGGCTGACCGCTCCCTAACGGTCGCGGCTCCGAACGCGCATTTGAGTAGCTATCGGAGCCGCGACCGTCAGGGAGCGGTCGTTGGCCCCAATCTGCGTGTGCAGCTTGATCAGGATGTCGAGCGCGGCACGCGCAATCTGGTTCGCATCGTGGCTGGCGCCGACGGCCTTCAACTTACCGGCGACGACCTCAGCTCGGACCGGCATTTCTCCAACGCTTTGTTCAATACCATGCGCGGCGGAATCCCGGATCGCGGATATGTGATATCCCGCTCCGATTTCAAGGCGTTCCTTGGCAAGGCCAACCGCGCAGCAGCCGAGCGGCAGGCGGCGTTCCTGGACGCTCTCGACGAAACGCTGCTGCACAGCCGCCTGCTCGAGCTGGCTCGCGAGCAGGACGACCCGGACCTGGAGCGGCTGGCGCACGAGTACCTGCCGCTTACCTTCAGCCGGCGTCACGGCGATCCCAGCCGGCCGTGGAACATCTTTGCCATCGAGGTGAAGAGCGAGCACGGCGAGCGAATCCTCAACTACCAGGGCAACTGGCGCGATATTTTCCAGAACTGGGAGGCGCTGGCGCTCTCGTTCCCCGGTTATGTCGAGAGCATGATTTTCAAATTCGCCGGCGCCTCTACCGCCGATGGCTACAACCCGTATCGCATCATGCGCGACGGTTTCGACTGGGAGGTGCTCGATCCGCACGACGCGTGGTCGTATATCGGCTATTGGGGCGACCACCAGGTGGTTTACCTCTTAAAGCTGCTCGAGGTTTCGGCGCGCTATCATCCCGGCGCCGTGGCGGGGCTGCTGACGCGCCGCGTCTTCACCTACGCCAACGTTCCCTATCGCATCAAGCCGTATAGCGCGTTGCTCAAAGACCCGCGCAACACGATCGATTTCGACGCCGCGCTCGATCGCGAGATTCGCCAGAGGGCGGAAGCCATGGGCGCGGACGGAAAGGCTTTGCCGGGTGCGGATGGCGCGCCTTACCGCGTGAACCTGGCGGAAAAGCTGCTGGTGCTGGTGCTGGCGCGGCTGTTCAACTACATCCCCGAGGCCGGCCTGTGGATGAACACCCAGCGGCCGGAGTGGAACGACGCCAACAACGCGCTGGTGGGCTCCGGCGTCTCGATGGTGACGCTGTGCTTCCTGCGGCGGTTTCTGTCGTTCTGCCATCGTGTTTTTGATGCTGCCGGTGCGCCGTCAATCGAAGTTTCCACGGAAGTCGCGGAGGCTTTTCGCAAAGTGGCGGAGGCGCTGGAGAGGCACGCGGGCCTGCTTGCCGGGCCGATCTCGGACCGCGATCGCAAGCGGGTTCTTGACGATCTGGGCAGCGTAGGGAGCGACTACCGGGCCGGTCTTTACGCGCACGGGTTTTCGGGGCAGCAGACGGCGCTCGGTGTCGCGGAGATTGACGCCTTCTGCGAGGTGGCGCTGCGGCACATCGACCACTCGATTCGCGCCAACCGGCGGGCGGAAGGCCTCTATCACGCCTACAACCTGATGAAGGTGGAAGGCGACGGGATCGTGATTCGCCGCCTCTACGAGATGCTGGAAGGCCAGATGGCGGTGCTGAGCTCGGGCGCGCTCGGTGCGCGGGAATCGGCGGCGCTGCTCGATGCGCTTCGCAACAGCCTGCTTTACCGCGCCGATCAGAACAGCTACGTCCTGTATCCAGACCGCAAGCTGCCAGGATTCTTCGAGAAGAACAATATTCCGGCTGAGCGAATCGCGGAATCGAAGACGCTGGCCGCGATGATCAAACGCGATGACCGCCGCATCGTGGTTCAGGATGTGAATGGCGTGGCTCATTTCAACGCAGCGTTCCGGAATTCAGGGCTGCTGAAGGAGTCGCTCGCCGGCCTCAGCCTGCCGGATGAGGAGCGCGCACGGATCCTCGCGTTATATGAAGAGGTGTTCGATCACCAGTCGTTCACCGGCCGCTCGGGCACGTTCTACAAATACGAGGGGCTCGGCTGCATCTACTGGCACATGGTTTCAAAGCTCCTGCTGGCGGTGCAGGAGGTGCTGGACCGGGCAGGGTGCGCAGGCGAGGACGCCGTGGTAGTCGAGCGCCTGAGAAGCCACTACCACGAAATCCGCGAGGGAATCGGCGTCCACAAGCCGCCGGAGCTGTACGGCGCCATTCCTACAGACCCCTACTCCCATACGCCCGGTTTTGCGGGCGTGCAGCAGCCTGGCATGACCGGTCAGGTGAAGGAGGATCTGATCTCGCGGCTGGGCGAAATGGGCGTCGGCGTCACAGAGGGACGGCTCTGCTTCCGCCGTCACTTGCTCAGCCGAGGCGAGTTCCTCCCCGGAGCGAGGACGTTTCACTTCTACAATCTCGACGGCCAGGAGTGCAGCCTCGATCTCCATCCCGGCACGATGGCGTTCACCACCTGCCAGACGCCAGTGGTGGCCCATCAATCGGGGTCGCGAAGGATCGAAATCACCCGCGGCGATGGTTCCCGGGACACGGTGGAGGGGCTCGACCTCGACGCGGGAACCAGCACAGCGATATTCGAGCGTACCGGAGCAGTGCGCCGTCTGGATGTCTTCTTCGGCTTCGAAGGCGGGTAGCCAGCCTTGAGCGAGCATGTCACGGGATAACCGATGACCAGCCGACGGAATCTTCTGAAGCTGTGCGCCGTCGCGCCGCTTGCCGGTGTTCCTGCGGCAGCCGGCAGCCCGCCTGCACCTTGCTGCGACGAGGTGGTCTCGCTGGACGGAGCATGGCGCTTCCGCCTCGACCCGCAGAACTCCGGGGAGTCCTCGGGCTGGAACCGGGCCGAACCGGCGATGGTGGGTTGGCGGACGGTTGTCGTGCCACACACCTGGCAAGTCGAGCCAGACACTGCGGAGTACAGAGGGGTGGCTTGGTACCGCCGGAACTTCGAAGCGCCGCGGAACTGGGCCGAATGCGCCGTTCGCCTTGAATTCGAAGCCGTTTTCCACACAGCCACGGTGTGGGTGAATGGGCTGGAAGCGGGGCGGCACACCGGCAAGGGATACACGGCGTTTGTGGTCGACCTGGGTCCGCACCTGCGCTGCGGCGAGGCGAACACGCTGGCGGTGCGGGTGGACAACTCGTTCAACGAATCCATGCTGCCGCGGGGCCGCTCGAGCGATTGGGCGCACGATGGGGGAATCTACCGGCCGGTTCACCTGCTGGTGACGCCGCGAACGCTGATCGAGCGCATCCGCGTAGAGGCCGAACCCGACCTGACTTCGGGGAAGGCGACCATCGAAGTTTCCGCCGCTGTGCGCAACACCGCCGATGCCGCATGGGAAGGGAACATCGCATTTCGGGTGGCCGATGATGCGACCGGGGAGACAGTTGCAGCCGGGCCCGCCATGCCTCGCAAACTCGAGGCGGGCGAGCGCAGGACAATCACGCTCCGGGCGGCAGAGATAGCGGACGCGAAGCTCTGGCACTTCGATCATCCACACCTGTACCAGTTGACGGTGGAGCTTTCGAATGGCCACTCCTGCCAGACGGCGTTTGGCATCCGCAAAATCGAGGCGCGACAGGGCGGCTTTTTTCTGAATGGGGAGCGCGTGCGGCTGATGGGTGTGGAGCGCATGGCCGGCAGCAATCCCGAGTTTGGCATGGCCGAGCCATCGGAATGGATCGCGCACGACCATGCCGACATGAAGGAACTCAACTGCGTCTACACGCGCGTGCACTGGCAGCAGGACGGCCGGGTGCTCGATTGGTGCGACCGGCACGGAATTCTGATGCAGACCGAAGTGCCCACGTGGGGCCCAGCGACGTTCCAGAATATGGGTCCGCATCCCTTGCCCGAGCTGATGAACAACGGTCTCGATCAGCTTCGCGAGATGATCGAGCGCGATCGCAATCATCCGTGCCTCTTTTCGTGGGGCATCTGCAACGAGATCGGCGGGCAGAATCCGGCGGCGTATGAGTTCGCCCAGCGGATGTACCAGGAGGCCAAACGACTGGATCCGCGACGGCTGGTTTCGTACGCGTCCAACTCGCTCCAGCAGACGCCGGAGAAGGACGTGGCGGGCCTGATGGACTACATCATGTGGAACGAATACTACGAAAGCTGGTATGGCGGCACTACGGGCGACCTGGCCAGCCACCTGGATGAAGTGCATCGCGCCTTTCCCGAGAAAGCCATTGTGATTTCCGAGTACGGGTACTGCGCGTGTACCGCGGACAGGCCGGAAGGAGACGTCAAGCGCATCGAGGTTCTGCGGGAGCACGACCGGGTGTTCCGCCAGCGCGAATTTGTGGCGGGCCTGATTTTCTTCGACTATAACGACTATCGGACGCACGTCGGTGACCGCGGCACGGGCGTGATGCGGCAGCGCGTTCATGGCGTGGTGGACGTTTTCGGCGCGCGAAAGCCATCGTGGGAGACGCTGCGGCGGGAAGCGTCGCCGGTTGAATCGCTGCGCGTGACGGGGAAGCCGGGCGCGCTGCGCGTGGAGGTGACGGCGCGCGGCACGGCCCCGTCCTACGCGCTGCGCGGGTACGAAATCCGCGCCGTGGCTTACGCCGCCGGAGAGATACCGGTGGAGCGAATCGGCGCACAACTGGAGACGATCGTCCCCGGCGGATCGGCCCAAACCGAGCTGCACTTCACCGAGGCGGGAATCTCGCGCATCCGGGTGGACGTGATGCGGCCCACCGGATTTTCCGCGTGGACGGAAACATGGCGGTACTGAACCGCCGCGTGGCCGGCGCCAGCGGCTGGAATCTGCGCTACATCTGGTTCATTTCGATGGCGGCGGCAATGGGCGGGCTGCTGTTCGGCTACGACTGGGTGGTGATCGGCGGCGCTAAACCGTTCTACGAAACGTTCTTCCATCTGCGCACGCCGGCGGCAGTGGCCTGGGCCATGAGCAGCGCTCTGGTCGGCTGCCTGTTCGGCGCGGTGGCTTCCGGCCTGCTGAGCGACCGGTTCGGCCGCAAGCGTCTGCTGCTGTTTTCGGCGTTGCTGTTCGCGGCCAGCTCGCTCGGAACCGGCATGGCGGGCTCGTTTACCGTCTTCCTCGCATGGCGCATTTCGGGTGGCGTGGCGATCGGGCTCGCTTCCAATCTGTCGCCGGTGTACATCGCCGAGGTCGCGCCGGAATTCCTGCGCGGGCGGCTGGTGGCGGTGAACCAGCTCACCATCGTGATTGGCCTGATGGGGGCGCAGGTGGTGAACTGGCTGATCGCGCGGCCGGTGCCGCCGGGCGCCACTGCGGCCGACATTCTGCAATCGTGGAACGGCCAGCAGGGATGGCGCTGGATGTTTGGCGTGACGGCGGCTCCTTCGGTGATGTTTCTGCTGGCGATGCTGTTTGTGCCGGAGAGCCCGCGCTGGTTGGCGAGGAACGGGCAGCGGTCGCGCGCGCTGGCGGTGCTGGAGCGGATTGGCGGAACGGTGTTCGCCGGCCGCGAGTTGGACGCGATCGAAGCCAGCCTCGCCCAGGAAACCGCCGGTGTGGATTTCCGCGAACTGCTGGAACCGAGGCTGCTGCGCATACTGGCGCTCGGCATCTTTCTGGCGGTTTTTCAGCAGTGGTGCGGCATCAACGTGGTGTTCAACTATGCGCAGGAGGTGTTTGCGGCCGCGGGCTACCAGGTGTCGGAGATTCTGTTCAACATCGTGGTGACCGGCGCCACCTCGGTCGTCTTCACCGTGGTCGCGATGGGCACGGTGGACGGGCTGGGGCGGCGGCCTCTGATGCTCGCCGGGGCGGCGGGTCTGGCGGCCACCTATTTTCTGCTCGGCCTCAGTTACCACGCTTCGCTGCGCGGCTGGCCGGTTCTGGCCCTGGTGGTAATCGCGGTAGCCTGCTATTCGTTTTCGCTGGCGCCGATCACCTGGGTGGTTCTGTCCGAGATCTTCCCGAACCGCATCCGCGGCGCGGCGATGGCCGTTTCCGTGTTCTCCCTTTGGGCGGCATGCTTCGTGCTGACTTACACATTTCCGTTCCTGAATCGGGGCCTCGGGCCGGCTGGAACGTTCTGGCTTTATTGCGCAGTCTGCATCTGCGGATTCACGGTGATTCGCTGGAAGCTGCCCGAAACGAAGGGTAAGACTCTGGAGCGGATTGAGCGGGACCTGGTGGGCCGGGCGGACGCAGGGGATCTCTGAACGGAAGATTGCTGCGGCTTGGCCTGGGAAACAAGGGCTGGACACGAGGACACACGGGGATGAGCAAATTGGGTGGCAGAGAAGCACACGCTGCGAGCCGCTGCTGCTGCAGGCTTTCGCTCTTGCGGAGCGTGACTCGCAAGCAAGCTTGGAACGTAAGACCCGCTCCTGTGTCGCGCGCCCCGTCTGCCGGCTCAGGAAATCACGGCGCTATACTGTTGGCGAAAGTGCAGATCCGGGTGCGGAGCCATATCGTTCGATGCTGGCTGGCGGCGATCGTTTGCGGCGCCGCGCCTTGCGCGTGGGCCCTCGACCCGTTGCGGAGCCTGACGCAGTATTCGCGCACGGTCTGGACGCAGGCCGACGGATTGCCGCAAGACACCGTCAAGGCCATCACGCAGACCGCCGATGGATACCTGTGGCTGGGGACCGACGAAGGGCTGGCGCGGTTTGACGGGTACGAGTTCACCACCTTCGACAAGAGCGACGGCAACCTGCCGTCGAATTCCATTACCGCGCTGGCGGCAACCGCGGATGGGGCACTGTGGATCGGCACCTCAGCCGGCCTCACCGAGTATCACGACAAGCGTTTCCGCACGTTCACGACCAGGGATGGTTTACCCGACGATGCCATCACGAGCCTCTATGCCGATCAAGCCGGCGCGCTGTGGATTGTGGCGGGCGTCGGGCTCAGCCACTTCGAAAACGGACGCTTCACCAACCATGCGCCGGGGCCGCTGACTGCGGTACGGGCGGTTGTCGAAGACCGGCGTCACCGGCTTTGGATAGGCGGCATGAGCGGCGTGAGCCGATTTTCGGGGGCGGGTTTTACGCCGGTGATCGGGGAAGCGCAGTTGGCCGGACGGTTCGTCACCTGTTTGGCGGCGGGCGCGGACGGAACCGTGTGGATCGGCTCGAGCGGCGGTGTGCTGGCGATTTCCCCGGAAGGCGTTGTGCGCAGCTACCGGACGTCCGACGGATTGCCCGATCCGATGGTGCGTGCCCTCTGGTGCGACCGCAGCGGCTTTATTTGGGCCGGGACTAACCGCGGTGTGGCGCGATTCAACGGGCGACGGTTCACGGTCGCGCTGGCGGAGACGGGCGTGGTTTCCGTGCGCTCGATTGCCGGCGACCGCGAGGGCAACCTGTGGGTGGGAGACAACTCGGGCTTGAGCCGGCTGCGCGACGAAGTGTTCACGGTCTACGGCCGCAGCGAGGGATGGCCGAGCGTCAATCCCACCACGGCGTTTCAGGATCGCGCCGGACGCGTTTGGGTGGGATTCCACGAGAGCGGGTTGATGCTGGCTGCCGGCGCCGAGCAGAGGGTCTATACCCCACACGACGGGCTGCCCGACAACCAGATTTACTCCATCCGTGGAACCCGCGCCGGCGACCTGCTGATTGGAACCCGCACCGGCCTCGCCGTGATGCACGGCGACTCTTTCCGTGTCCACCGGCCCGCGGACAGCATCCACCGGTTCAACGTGTACGATGCATTGGAGGACAACGCGGGACGGATTTGGCTGGCGACGCCGGCGGGCCTGGAGCGGAGCGATGGCGGCCGCTTCACGATCGTGCAGCCCGGCGAACCGGTGCCCAACGGGTTGATGGTGACGCTGTGCCTGGGCCAGGATGGGGCGGTGTGGGCCGGCACTTCGGGCAAAGGCCTCTGGCGCGTCCGCGGCGAGGAGCGGCGGCTCTTCACCAAGGCGGACGGGCTTTCGAGCGACACCGTGCGCTCGATTTACCAGGACCCCGAGGGTACCCTGTGGATCGGCACTTTCGGCGGCGGACTGAATTCCTTCCGCGACGGCCGGTTCGTGCACTACACAGAGAAAGACGGGCTGCTGAGCGACAACGTGGTCAAGATCATCGACGACGGCGCATCGCTTTGGCTGGCCACCACGCGGGGTATCTGCCGGGTGTGGAAGAGCCAGTTGCGGGAGTTCGCGGCGGGCCGGCGGAAGACGCTGGAACCGGTGAACTACGGCGTGGCGGACGGCCTGCGCAGCGCGCAATGCGCGCCCGAATACCCGGCCAGCGCGGGTGGGGTCCGCCTGCGCGAGGGCGACATCTGGTTCCCGACCGCCAAAGGGATGGCGGTCTACGATCCGCGAGCCGGGCCGCACACCAGGATCGCGCCGGTGGTGCACATCGTGGAAATCATGGCCGGCAGCACGCCGGTCGATTTGAGCCAACCGGCCAGGCTGCCGCCGAACGCCAACCGGTTGCAGGTGCGCTACACCGCGCTGCATTTCAGCGCGCCGGAGCGGGTGCAGTATTGGTACAAGCTGGAAAGCCTGGACCACGATTGGATGCGGGCTGGCATCCGGCGTCTGGTCAATTACAACAGCTTGCCGCACGGGAGCTATCGCTTTGTGGTGCGCGCGCAAATTCCCGGCGCGCCGGTGGCCGAGGCGTCCTACGCCTTCGTGCTGTTGCCGCACTTTTACGAAACGGCGTGGTTCCGGATATTGGCGGTGCTGATGCTCGGCGGGCTGGTGTGGCTGGGGTTCCTCCTGCGCGTGAGACAGATCGGGTCGCGTTTTGCGCTGGTGCTGGAGGAGCGCGCGCGGCTGGCGAGGGAAATCCACGACACGCTGGCGCAAGGATTCGTGGGGATTTCTTCGCAGCTCGATGCGGTCGCCATGTGCATGCCGGAAAGCGAGTCGCCGGCTCGCCAGTATTTGGAGATGGCGCGGCGCATGGCGCGCCACAGCCTGACCGAAGCGCGCCGCTCGATGATGGACCTGCGCGCCTCCGTGCTGGAGGATCGCGACCTGGCGGCGGCGCTCGATGCCGGCGCGCGTGCGTGGACGGCGGGTCAGCCGGTAGAGATGTCGGTAGAGGCGAGCGGCGACCCGCAGCCGCTTCCCCAGGAAATGGAACAGCAGCTATTGCGCATCGCGCAGGAGGCGGTCGTCAACATCGTGAAGCATGCCAACGCCAGCCGGATTGGAATCAAACTGGAACGGGAACCGAAGAGCCTGCGTCTGCGGATTGTGGACAATGGGCGGGGTTTCGAGGAGCGCGACGCCTTTGCCGCGCACGAGGGTCACTTCGGACTGATCGGCATGCGCGAGCGCGCCGAACGGCTGGGTGGCGAGTTGCGCCTGGCCAGCCGGCCCGGCGAAGGGACCGAAGTCGAAGTGAGCGTACCATTGCCATGAGCGAACCGATTCGTATTCTGGTGGCCGAAGACCACCTGGTGGCGCGGGTGGGCGTCACCACCATCGTCAACATGCAGCCGGATATGAAAGTCGTGGCCGAGGCGTCCAACGGGCAGCAGGCGGTGGAACTGTATCGGCAGCACCGGCCGGACGTGACGCTGCTGGACCTGCGGATGCCGGTCATGGGAGGTGTGGAAGCGGCGATCGCCATTCGCGCCGAGTTTCCCAAGGCGCGGCTGATCGCGCTGACCACTTATGGCGGCGACGAAGACATCCGGCGCGCGCTGGCGGCGGGCGTGCAGGCTTACCTCACCAAGGACGTTCTGCACGACGAACTGCTCAAGGCGATTCGCGCGGTGCATGCCGGTGGGAACTATCTGCCGGCGGCGGTGGCGGCGTCGCTGGCAGCGCAGATGCCGCGTCCCGATCTGAGCGGGCGCGAACTGGAAGTGCTCACGCTGATCGTGCAAGGCCTGGCTAACAAGCAGATCGCTTACAGCTTGGGGATCGCCGAGCACACCGTGAAGAACCACGTGAAGAGCATTCTCGGCAAATTAGGCGCACAGGACCGTACGCAGGCCGCGACGGTAGCCATTCAGCGCGGGATCATCCACCTGTAGCGCACTTATTGCGAGCCACGGATAAACACAGATGAACACCGACAAGAAGCTTGATTTCTAAAAACAGGCCTTGCTTATCCGTGTTTATCTGGGTTCATCCGTGGCTATGATTCTTTCAGGACTTACCGCCGCGCCATGGTGACCTTGGGAACTGCGAGGTACCCGGTTACTTCGTCCTTCGTGACATTGTTGACGACGATTTCATAGGGCTGGCGATTGCCGCCAACGTACAGTTGAACCGGCTCATTGACGGTCCTATCCTTCTTCTCCACCCGCTTGTCGTCGGCCAGCACATCCAGCGTGAACCGGTTCCGCTTGGGATCGGCCTTGGCGAGCTGCAACTGAATGCCGGCGATCTTTTGCGCGGGGCTGTTCTTCTTCAGATCGAATTCCAGATAGTTGCGGTCGCCCATCTCCCGTAACTGGGCCAGCTCCTTGGAGTTGGTAGCGATCAGGCCGCTCATCACGCCCATGTCGCCGGTAACCCGCTTCAGCTCGGAGCCGTGCTGGTCGAGCACGGACTGGGCGCTCTTAACGTCTCCCATGACGCCGCTGACGTCGCCGCTGATTTGCTCGAGCTTCGAGTTGGCGGTGGTGGTGGCCTGCTTCAGCTCATCCAGCTGCCCCGCCACCTGCTGTTGCGCCTGTTGCTGCGCCTGTTGCTGGACCTTGGTTTCCTGGGCGATTTTGGCGGCCAGGTTGGCATTGGCCCTGCGCAGATCTGCCTTGGCTTGCTCTTCCGCCGTCATGGCGGAATCGTGCGCTTCCCGAGCCACCGATTCCACGCGCTGGCGGCTGGCCTCATTATTCTGCGCGATCAGGTCGCCCAGTTTGGCGATCTGCGCTGCGGTAGCGTCCCTCTGTTGCGCCACGCTGGTTCCGAACTGGTGAATGTTGATGAAGAGAACCACGATGGCCGCCAGCGCCAGCACAGTCGCCGCCTGCCAGAACGGGTTGCCTCGCGCGGACCGGGGCGGCTTGTCCCCGGCTGGCTTACTCTCAAGACTGCCGTTTTCTATCGTCATAACTCATTGACCTCCTGGGCGGGCCGCATCGGCTTCTCTCGCCACTCGGAGACATACTGAGCACCTTGTCTGCCAAGCCGGTTACGGAACTGAGAACATGGGAGATGTGCTCATTCTGCCGTTTCGCGCGATTCACCATCGAGGCCGAGCGAGTAATTTTTTCACGAAACGCGAGGGATACAAGCCGCCTGCACGCCGCGCGGCGCCGGCGCGTCATAATATAAAGGGACATACGTATGCGGAAACTGCCATGGGCCGGGCATAGCAGGCCTCATCGCCGGCGGGGCTTCTCCCTGATTGAGCTGCTGATCGTGGTATCGATCATCCTCATCCTCATCACCATCGCCGTTCCTAAGTTCACGCACGCCCAAATGTACACGCGGGAAACCGCGGCCATTCAAGCGATCAAGGCCATTCACACGGCCGAGGTCCAATTCCAATCGCAGTTCGGCCGCTATGCGGTATCGCTTACCGAGCTCGGGCCGCCGGCCAGCGGCGCACCGAACGCTTCGGCGGCCGATCTGATCGGCAACGATCTGGCCAATGGCGAAAAGCAGGGCTACAAGTTCACCGTCTCGGCCGTACCCGGCGGATATACGGTCAACGCCGTCCCGGTGGCGTATGGCAGCAGCGGCAGCCGCAGCTTTTACTCCGACCAGTCGATGGTAGTTCGCGAAAACGACGGTCCTGAGCCGGCTACGGCGCAAAGCAAGGAACTGCGCTAGCGTGGAGCGGCCCGTGCGTGCCGCGTCGAGACTCTTCTCGACGCGTCTTCGCCCTTGCGGCACCTGGCGTCGGCAGGATTGCCGCGTGAGACAATCTGAAGGTATCTTGCCGATGTTCTCCTATTCCGACAACGATCTTTACTGCGAGCAAGTGGCGCTGGCCGATGTGGCGGCCCGGGTGGGCACGCCCGCTTACGTCTATTCCAGCCAGACGATTCTGACGAATTACCGCGCCTATGACGAGGCCTTCGGCGCTCTGCCGCACACGGTCTGCTACGCGGTAAAGGCGAATTCGTCGCTCGCCGTGCTGGCACTGCTGGCCAAAGCCGGGGCCGGTTTCGACATCGTTTCGGGCGGCGAACTGGCGCGCGTGCTGGCCGCCGCCGGAGACCCTTCACGGGTGGTGTTCTCGGGCGTGGGCAAGACCGCCGCGGAAGTGGAATACGCGCTCAACCACGGCATACACAGTTTTAATTGCGAATCCGAACCGGAGCTGGCGCTGCTCGACGCCATGGCCGCGCGGCGCGGCGTGAAGGCGGGATTTTCGATTCGCGTCAATCCGGATGTGGATGCAGCCACCCATCCTTACATCGCCACCGGCCTCAGCCAGAACAAATTCGGAATCGCCATCGAGCGGGCGCGCGCGGTCTATGAACAGGCGCGTACCTTCGCCGATCTTTCGGCCGAGGGTGTGAGCTGCCACATCGGCTCGCAGATTCTCGACCCGAGCCCGCTGTTGGAAGCCGTGGATATGCTCGTGGAACTTGCCCGGCAGCTCCGCGCGGAGGGTTGCCCAATTCGGCATCTGGACTTGGGCGGCGGGCTGGGCATCTCTTATCGGCCGGGCGAAGAGGCGCCGGCGGTCGCCAAGTTCGTCGAGGGGCTGCGCGACAGGCTCGGCAACGCAGGACTTTCGGTGATGGTCGAGCCGGGCCGCTCCATCGTGGGTCCGGCGGGCGTGTTGCTCACGCGCGTGCTCTACCGCAAGCAGAATGGCACCAAGGAATTCATGGTGGTGGATGCGGCGATGAACGACCTCATCCGCCCGGCGCT
>Ga0181529_10001886_pt1 | contig 26171 bp, 19 predicted proteins | sample PEATcosm2014_Bin_36_FD_119763 | JGI IMG/M metagenome (GOLD analysis project Ga0181529, IMG submission 119763) | Peatland microbial communities from MTU Mesocosm Facility, Houghton, MI, USA - PEATcosm2014_Bin10_30_metaG | ecosystem: Environmental > Terrestrial > Soil > Wetlands > Peat | place... | reverse complement strand
GCCACCACGTTCGCCGGCGCAACGTTCGTCACCTGCAGGTCCGCCAGGTTCGTCACCAGCGTTCCAAGAGGCAGGCTTGTATTGTTGGTAAGATTCGGATCAGAATTAGTCGAAGTCACCGTGGCAATATTCGTGATGGTTCCAGTCAATGGTGCTTTGAGGGTCAAAATGAGATTGATGCTCGCATTGGAGGCAAGGTTGCCCACATTCCAATTCACCACGGGCGGATTGCCATTGGTTGTTCCGCCGTTGCTCGCACTGACAAAGGTTACATTCGTTGGCAACACATCGCTGGCCACGACATTGGTGGCGGTGGCGGGGCCGAAATTCGTCACTATAATCGTATTTGTATAAGTGCCGCTCGCCGGCACGCCTGCCGGACCGATTTTGGTGACGCTTACATCCGAAGACAGGGCATACGCGGTAACCTTGCTGATGACCACCGGTGAATTCGTGTTGTTCAACAGGTTGGTGTCAAGTGTTCCAGAATTCACCCAGGCGATGTTGGTGATGGATCCGACTGCCGGCGCCTTCACGGTCAGCGTATAGGTGATCACCTGGTTTGCATTCATCGTGCCCACCGCCCAATTGACCACTCCAACCGGGTTTGTCGTGCCTCCGCCCGTCGCACTCACAAAAGTCAAAGTTGCCGGCAGCGTGTCTGTCACCACCACTCCGCTCGCCGTGGACGGGCCGAAATTCGTGACAGAAATGGTGTAATCAAAGTTGCTGGAAGCGACGACATAGGCGGGCGCACTCTTGCCAACCCCCAAATCCGTCAAGGGCACCACAGTTGTCACGACCGGGGCACTGATGTCGTCATTGGTGTTGACGTCAGGGATGTTCGCCGTTGCCGTGGCCACGTTTGTGATGTTGGAGTTGAAGGGAGCTTTCACGGTCAGCGTGAGATTGGTGGATGCGTTGACCGCGAGGTTGCCCAAATTCCAATTCACCACGCCGGCATTGTTGGTTGCTCCACCGCCGCTCGCGCTGACAAAAACCACCCCGGGCGGCAACACGTCACTGGCGATCGAATTGCTTGCGGTGGCAAAACCTTCATTCGTGAGAGTTATCGAATAGCTGAAATTCGTCCCGGCATAAACACTGGCCGGCCCTGACTTGGACACGAAAACGTCCGGAGCCGTAAGAATGATGTCCACATCCGAGTTGGTGTTGTTCAACAGATTGGTGTCCGCAACCCCTGCTGGAGTGGATACAACTATCGTATTGGTGAACAGGCCGCTTACACTTTTCAGAACCGTGGCCTGCAACGTCAAAGTAACACTGTCACCCGCCGCCAGGTCCAGGCCGCTCCATACTCCATTCGCCGGATTCAGGCTTCCTTGGTTTGGCACCAGGTTGTAATATGAAAACAAACTCGGTATGAATGCGAGATCGTTGGTGGAAAGTATATTGCTGACGATGATGCTGTTAATCGTGCTGGGGCCCAGGTTCACAACCGTCGAAGTATACGTCAGAGTCTCGCCCTGATATACATTTGACACGCCATCGCTGATGGTCACGGCGATGTCCGCCACTTGCGCGACGTTGATTGATGTTGACGCGGTGTTGTTGTTGGTAATCGAGTCTACGACCCCGCTCGGCGGCGTGACAATCACCGTCGAACTGATGTTGGTGGCGGTGGTGCTGGGCGAAACCATTCCCGAAATCGTCAACGTCACCACACCATTGCTGGGCAGCAAGAGCCCGGACCAGATTCCGGTCAGCGGATCGTATGTGCCGCTGCTCGGAGTATAGACCGGTGACAAAAAGGACAGTGACAACGGCTGCAAAGAAAGAGGCAGATACAATGTAACGGAATCGTAGTTTGTCGTTGGACTGAAAGCATACGGCCCATAGTTCGTAACCGTGACGTTATAAGTAATGGCGCCCCCCGCAGCAACGGTGCTGGCTGTGCCGGCAATGCCCACTCCCAAATCCGTGTAATATGGCGGCACATTCGCGGAGGCGCTCTGTGAACTCGTCGGGTAATTGGTGTTCACATAAATCGTCGCATTGTTGTTGATCGGGTTGGGCAGGTTCGAAGTGGCGGTCTTGACTGTAAATTTCACGGTTGCAGTGTCGCCCACCTGGATGACCCCAGGCACAACCGGCAGGTTCGTCCCGCTGATCAACGTCGTCGCCGTGAACGGCATGTTCGTCAAACCCGGTCCAATGTCAGGAACAAGCGTCCCGTTTAAATAGGTCGTGTGAGGCACATAGGTTGTTCCTACCGGTATCTGGTCGTTCAAACCTGCATTGACGGTATTGGTCGTCCCGATGTTGGGAATGGTAACGGTGTAGGTAAAGTTCGAACCCGGCGCAAGATTGGTCAGCGTTGAGGTTTTGTTAACATTAAGCAGCGGAACAAATGTGATGACATTGGCATTAACAAGCGTCGAGTTGATGATGGGGCTTTGGGCACAAGCTCCGGCATATTGAAAATTAATCGTGGCCGCCGTCACAAACGTTGCAACCGGCGGAATTTGATTCACCTTCACCTTGTATGTGATGGTCAGGCTGTTGCTTTGCTGGATGATGGGTATGGGAACACCGCTGACCGGATTCGCCACGGCATTGGTCACGCCGTTGGTGGTGAAAGAATTGGCAATGAAGCTCGTGCCAAACGGCAGCGGGTCGGTGAAGATAAGATTCACCGCGTCGGCTGTTCCTGAGTTGGTCACGACAACCGTATAGGTCAAGGTATCGCCCACATAGGTGCTGGCCTTATCCACGCTCTGGCTCGTCGTCAACACCGGCGACCCGACATCAATCTGTAGCGCCAGCGCATCTATGCTGTAACCGTCACCCACAGTATCGCCCTGCACGAAAGCGCTCGTGGCACCGTTATTCAAATTGCTGGAAACATTCACACACGTAACATCCCAACCCTGGCGCGCACCGGACACCGCCGTGCCGGTGACCGAATTGCTCAGGCCGAAGGACGCGGAGGTGTCAAGATAGCCGTTGGTGATTCCAGTCCCAGCCTGGTTGTCCGGCTGGCAATAGTTGATCTGGCTGGCAAAAAAATTGTTCACCGCATTGTTCGGACCGGAAAGCTGGTGAATGGCATTCGTCAGCGTCATGTCATTGGTCAGGCCGAAATACATGTGGTCACCCGCCGTCTGCGGATCACCTTCAATCGCGCTTACAAACATATAGGCATTCACCGCACCCGTAGGCGGCGCGCAGAATCCCTCCACGCCCACCGGCGGTGCCGCTGCGGTGGTGGACACGAAATAATTCCCGACGAACAACGACAGGTTGCGCTGGTGCAGCGCTGAATTTGCATAGACCACCGCCAGCGTCCAGCCGCACGCGTTGTTTGCATTTTCCGCAGCCAGCACCGTCCCGGGCACGCCTCCCACCGCGTAGGTGCCGGACGCCTGCACATATGGCGTCACGTTGGCGGACCGGCAGTAAAACGACGCCACAGTGCCGTTCGTCACCAGCGTGGCCGTGGCCGGATCGGGTGTGATGAAATTGGTGGTGTAGTGATTGGGACCGGTTGTATTCGTGACGATGAATTCCACGTTTGTGTTCAGATAGGCCAGAACATCGCCCTGCGGGCTGGTGTCGCCCGTGTTCACCTGCGCCGAACCGGCCCAGATCAATTCAGCGTAAAGCACCGTGCTGTTGGTCGGCATCCGCAACACCGCCGACGAGGAATCCATCCACCAGTTCGTTGTCGAGCCGCGTCCAAACGTGCTCACCTGCTGGTTGGTGTCCAGCGTGATAAACGCGCCGATTGAACCGACCGTTCCAGGCGTGTTCGCCCCCGTGGCCTTGTTCAACCCCATCGTATCGCCGGTGAAGGTCACCGCCCCGGCAGCCGTGTCCGTGTAACGCAGCTTGTAGCTTTGCGCCGACGCTTCACGGTTCCACACCAGCAAAATGAACAACAGGAAAAGCCCGGCCCCGCGCCGCCAAAATGACGGACAGTTTGATGCACAACTCACAACGGGTTTTTTTTGAATTTTAAACAATTTGAACCTGTATCACACAAACACAATTGGCTCATACCTGGAATTGGCCGGACATCCGCCGCTCTACATGAAACAACGCGCTTTTTAAAACAGCAATCTGAGTTTTTTCATAAACGCATCGTAGGTTACATGACAGCCATCACTTAAGCAAGTCCGATTTAGCCGAGGTTGTAACTTCAACGGAGCGAAGCTGTGTCGCAGACCAACCGCAGCAGTGTGAACCATTCCGCTGCCGACGCTCCGCGCACAACCGCGCTCCGCAAAAATCCAAATCTGGACACTGATCCGATTTGCACGATGATTCACCGGCTTCAAAACTTTTAATTATAAAAAGCGGGATGTCGTAGATTTGGAAGTCCGGGGTAGGGAAAGCGCGCTGCGCTGTCCCCGTCGCCGAGCGCAGCGTAAGGCCAGGGAATAACGGACGATTTGCCACATTCGTTCCGTTCTACCAGACGGGTCCGCCGCAGCATGGCATCACTACCCATGTAACTTCCGTCAAAGGCATAATCCTCATATATAAGAAAACTCTCCGCAAAACGTATGGCGACGACGCCTCCGTTGCCCGATTTTATGTCAAAATCAGGTATAATATTATTAAATGGAACTTTATTATCGTTAAAGTTGTCTTCATGAAACTGCGGAAAGTGTTGAAGAGTCGGGGCCATTTTCCGAGCGACGAGGCGGTGGCCAAGCTGATGTATTTGGCCTTGCGGAACATCGTGCGCGGGTGGAAAGTGCCAGCGCAGCATTGCAGGCGGCGATGAACCAGTTTGCCATCGTGTTTGGCGAACGATTTTTGCACCGGATCTAGATAACTAGGTTAAGAACTAATATAACTAATAATCTTGGACAGCCCATATAATAAGTCCAGTTAATCCGTAACGGCGCATTTCATGCAAACGGTGGCGGCATTATTTCGACCGCCGGACGTAATCGAACGACTGCTGGCCAAGAAGGAACGCCTTCACCATGGATACGGCAAAGACCGCGAACATAAGCGACACGGCAAAGGGAATCAGCGGCACACGCCAGTCCCGGCTCAACATGGCCCAGCGGCCATAATAGGTCGCCAGCAAAAGCATCAGGATGGCCGAATAGATCGAAACCGGCGGGATGAATATCCCCACGAGAAATGCCAGCTTCAGCCCGTTAAGCCCAATGATCACATAGGCGCGGCGAATAAAGACGGGCGACAGGCAGTATTTGCGGAACAACGCGCCGGAGCCTTCGCCGAGCTGGGCGCTTTTTCGCAGCGTGGAACTGAACCGCGTAGAAGGCGGATGTTTGTGGGCGTGGATGACCAGCACATCGGAACAGGCGGTCTTGCCAAGAACGCAAAGGCGTTCATGCATGTCCGCATCCTCCGCCGCCGAGAAAAAATGTTCCTCGTCATAGCCGCCGAGTTTTTCGAGCACATCGCGGCGGAACAAATCGAATTTGCCGCCCAACCCGTGCTCGGGTTTTGCATGGCGAAATTGCGAGGAAGTAACCCGGTCCCAAAAACTCATCGTCTCCCAGTCGCCCTGGGGAATGCCGACCAGCGGTTGGACGGCCAGGGCATTTTCGCGTTCCAGACACTTTACCACGCGCAACAAGGCGTCGTCATCCACCGGGTAGCAATCCGAATGCATGAACACCACATATTTGGAACGCGCGGCTTTCCAGCCGAGATTGTAGGATCCGGCCAATCCCTTGCCGGGACCGTAAATTTCCACGGCATCCCATTTTGCGAGCAACGGATGCGCGCGGATGAGTTCAATGGAATCATCCTCCTCGTCTTCGTAACCGTTGCAAACAAAGATGATTTCGCACCGGGACGGCACTTCCTGACGATAGAGCGCGTCAAGGGATTTGCCGACAGTGGCCCGGCATTTGCGTATGGGCATCACGACGCTAACCCAGGTGGAAATAGAAGGTTGTTGAGCCAAAGCCGGGGAGTTTTCGGTTTTCACGCCCGCAGAGCTTATCTTTTGAAGTGTGCCTGTAAAGGAGAAGTTCTGCCGCAGCCTGCCTGCGACTCTTGACCTCGCCGGAACGGTTTGAAATGATAAAGCCGATGCTGGCAATTGAATTTTTAAACACCGTGAACGCATGAAACTCGGTATTTGTTATGTGTGTCCGGTTTTGGACTGGCTCCGATACGAACCGCTCGCGCGACGATTTGCATCAAGCTACGCCGGCTTTCCAGCGGAATGCCCGCATGAATTCCACATCATTTGCAACGGCGGAAATCCAAATGCGAATGTGGTGGATTTGTTTTCAGAAAATAAACCGGCTTATCACCTTCACGACAACACCGGCTGGGACATCGGGGCATTTGCAAGCATGGCGGCGGTGGATTGCGACCTCATGCTGTTTCTCGGTGCCAACACGCATTTCAAACGCGCGGGCTGGCTGCGCCGGCTGATGGAGGCACATGAAAAATTCGGGCCGGGCCTTTATGGAACTTCCGCGTCCTATGATATTTGTCCTCACATTCGGACCAATGGTTTTTTGTGCCATCCAAAACTTGTCGCCGACGCGTGGGCGAAAAACCGCTCTGATAAAAAGCCCCGCCACCATTTTGAACTTGGAAAAACATCGCTTGCCGCCACCGCTGCCGGGCAAAATCTTCCCACAATCCTGGTGACATGGGATGGATTTTACTGGCAAGATGAATGGCGCAAGGCCCCGGACATCTTCCGGCGCGGCGATCAAAGCAACTGCCTGATTTATGACCGGCACCACGAGATTTACGAATCCAGCAGCCCGGCGCAAAAAATCAGGCTGGGAAAAATCGCCGATGGAAACAAATTTGAATACTATCGCGCCGCCATTGAAACGCGGCTTCAGCACTGGTTCAAACCAAGGAAATGATCTTCGCTTGCGAACCCGCCCCGCTTAAAATTCCGCATGAATCCAATTTTGAGAAAAATTCCGTTCACCTACCCGTGGATACTCGCAACCGCCGTCGGCAACGACGTGAAGACGGTTTTGGACGTGGGCTGCGGCACCGGCGATTTGATGGCCATGATTGCCAAGGGCAAAAATTGGGACATCACCGGTGTGGAGCTTTTCGACGACAGCATCAAGGCTGCGGAATCAACCGGCGCTTATAAAAAAATCGTCAAGGCCGACATCACCAGACTACCCCGGGAGATTATTGATAAAAAATATGATGTGGTTTTTTCATCCATGGCTGTCGAGCACATTCCGAAAGCCGAAGCCCTGGCGCTCATCAAACAAATGGAGGACATGTCCCTCAAGCGCACGGTTGTCACAACCATTGTTGGATTTTACGGTTTTTGCCCGCTCGACTCGCACGGCGAAGAAAAAAACCCTTATCAAGTCCACGTTTCCGGCTGGGAACCTTCTGAATTCCGCAAAATGGGTTATGTGACGCGCGGCCAGGGTCTCGCGCTGGTTTGGAAAGAAGGCTCCGGGGTCTACACCGCCCCGCGATTTTTGCGTCCGTTGCTTTTTGGATTTTCCCTGCTACTTTCACCGCTCGTCTATTATGAAGCGTCTCTCGGCGTGGCTCAAATTGCCTGCAAAAAAATCCAGTCCATAAAATAAATTTCACTTCCTGAAATGGCCGGCGGGAAACTTTGCGATGCTGCGTTCAATGGCATCCCACGTTTTTTTTGCGCGCACGTTCCAGTCCCATTCCAGCCCGGCGGCGAGTGCTTCCTTGCTCATCGCGGCGTAAAGTTTCTCGTCGGTCAGCAGGCGGTGGATACAATCCGCCAGCCCCGCAAAATCTCCCGGCGGCGCCTTGAGCCAGCCACGCGGATAATAAACGCGCAGCGGCGGCAGGTCAAAGGACACGCCCGGCAGCCCACAGGCCAGCGCCTCCGCCGACGCCATGCCGCCGACTTCAAACACGGCCGGATACACCACGACGCGCGCGGATTTTATGATCTTGTATTTCTCCACGCCGTCGCGGAAGCCGAAAAATTCCACGTTCTTCGCGATGCCGAGTTTTTCCGCCTTTGCCTTGCACGCCGCGTCGAGCGGGCCGGAACCTATCATTGCAAGGCGTGCGTCCGGCTTTTTCTGCGTCAGAATTTTCCACACATCCATCAGTTCCATCGGTCCCTTTTGCGGATGCAAACGGCTGATGAAGACGGCGTCAAAAGTTTTTTCCGCCGGTTCCGGCACGCTTTGCGGGATGGTCAGATCCACGCCGCCTATCACGGCATAAACCGATTCCGGCGAGCGTCCGTCGGCGATCATCGTGTCACGGTCCTGCGGCACGGTGGTCAAAATCATTTCCGCCTCGCGCAGACAGCGTTTGTAAATCGCCTGCTGAAACGGACGATAAGCCGTGAACATCAAGCCCGGCCCGGGCTGGCCCGAAAACCATTTCGGCGCGAAGAAATAAAGTCCGACAACAAGCGGCGCGTCGGGATAACGCTTCTTCAGCCGCATGGCCGGGATGCAGCTCGGATGAAATTCCGACGTGGCCATGATGAGATGTTTTTCATCCGGTGAAAATTTTATTTTGTCCACGCCACGATTACCCTTGAGCATCTGCCCGAGCCACCAGAATGGGCGGCCAAATTTTTTCAGATGATCGGCGGGCCAGGTGACATGCTCGATGCCTTTGAGTTCAAACCAGTCGCACAATTGCTTCGCGCCTTCGTTGCCATAGACAGTGACCTTGTGATCCTTGCTCCAGCGGCGGATGCACTCGACCATGATGCGGTCGCCGCCGCTCAAGGAAATGGGCGGCGGCACAATGGTGTTGGCGATCCAGTGGATGTGCATTGACGCGCACAATCTAGCGGCAGAAAAGCGCCGGTGTCCATCGGCAAGTGTGGACGAGGCGGCGACCGACGGCTAGACTTTGCGGACTCGTTTGCAAATGCAAAAAATTCTCGTCACCGGCGGCGACGGACTGCTGGCGCATCAATTGAAACAAATTGCGCCGGGCGATTTTGAATTTCATTTCTTCGGTCACGCGGAGTTCGACCTGCTCAATCCCAAGCTCATGGCACAGCGGCTGGCGGAATTGCAGCCGCAAATTGTCATCAACACCGCCGCCTACAATCTGGTGGACCGCTGCGAAACCGAGCGCGAACTTTCATGGTCGGTCAACGCCACCGCGCCGCAGCAGCTCGCGGAGTTGTGCGCGGGGAAAAAAATCCGGCTCGTCCATTACGGGACAGATTACGTTTTTGACGGCGCAAAAAAATCGCCTTACGCGGAAACGGACGCGCCGAATCCATTGAACCATTACGCCGCCGGAAAATTCGCAGGCGAACAGGCAGTGCTGCGCGCTTCGCCGGAAAATCTCGTGCTGCGGACGAGCTGGGTTTTCGACTGGCATCCGGTGCAGACGAAAACATTTGTCCACACGGTCTTAAAAGCCGTGCGCGAATGCCGCGCCTTGAAATCCACTACCGACCAGGTTTCCGTGCCGACATTTGCCACGGATCTGGCGCAGTGGACTTTGGAATTGTTGCGGCGAAATTCGGGTGGATTGTTTCACGCGGTCAATGACGAGGGCGTGAGCCGGTTTGACTGGACGAAAATCATTTTGGAGAAAGCCGTCCGCGCGAAATTGATTTCCGCCGCGCCGCCGGTCGAGCCCGTGTTGAGTTCGTTTTTCAATTCCGCAATGCGCCGGCCGGATTACACGGTGATGAGTAATGAAAAATTATCGGGGCTGCTTGGGCGCGATCTGGGTTCATGGCGCAGCGGCTTGAGAAAAATGCTCGCGCAGATGAAATGATTTCGGTTAGCTTTTCCGCCCATGTCCACAGTCTGGCAACAAATTGAAGCGCGCGGAATTTTTGAAATTCCCGGGCTGCCGGGCGTTCGCGTCGAGGCGCTGCCGGTTTTCAAAGACGCGCGCGGCAGCCTGCATGAGCTGTTTCGCGCGGACGAAATTCCCGCCGGGTTCACGCCGCTGATGGCTTGCTCGTCGTGGTCGCATCCGGGCGTGACGCGCGGACCGCACCAGCACGTCGGGCAGGATGATTATTTCACTTTCGCCGGGCCGTCAAATTTCACCGTTTATCTTTGGGATGACCGCGCCGGTTCCGCGCGCGAAAAAAAAGGGTGGTTCATTTTGACCGGCGAACAGGCACCGACGCGCATCCACGTCCCGCGCGGCGTCGTCCACGCTTATCGCAACACGGGAAATGTTTCCGGCCTCGTCGTGACCGTCACGAGCCTGCTTTTCAAGGGCGAAGGCCGGCGCGATCCGGTGGATGAAATCCGCCATGAACTGAATCCAAATTCACCCTACCAGCTTCCGCCATCATGATCACCGAACGCACCAGTTGCCGCACTTGCGGCTCGAAAAACCTCAAGCTCATCCTTGATCTCGGAAAGACCGCGCTCGTGAATGATTTTCTAAAACCGGAAGAAGTCGCCGGCTATAAAATTTCCCTGCCGTTGCGCGTGGTGCTTTGCACCGATTGTTCGCTCGTGCAGCTCGGCGACACGGTTGATCCGAAAATTCTTTACTCGCACTACGCCTACGTCACGTCCACGTCCAAGACGATGGACATGCACCTGAATAAGATGATGACGCATCTGCTCTCGACCGCGCGGCTGGGCTCTGGCTCGAAAGTTTTGGAGATCGCATCCAACACCGGCGTGTTCCTGAAAAAATTCAAGGAGCAGGGCTGCGAAGTCCTCGGCATCGAACCGGCCGGCAACATTGCCGATGTCGCGCTGGCCACGGCCATCCCGACGCGGAAGGAATTTTTCAACGCGGCGAACGCAAAAAAACTGCACGCGGAATGGGGCGATGCAGACTTGATTTTGGGCCGCCACGTCTTCGCGCACATTGACGATTTGAAAAATTTAGTCGCCGGCCTGGCCGAAATTTCGCACGCGGAAACGTTGATCGCATTTGAAGTGCCTTATGCTGTGGATTTCTTCGAGCACACGGAATACGACACGATTTATCACGAGCATTTGTCCTATATTTCCGTCCGCGCGGTTGAGGCGCTGGTGAAAGATTCGCCGTTCATGCTCTCGCGCGTGGATCATTATCCGATCCACGGCGGCTCAATTCTTTTTCATCTCCGCCATCGCGCATCAAAAAACAAGTCGCACGCAAGCGTGGCGCAGGCGATTGAAAAAGAAAATGAGATGCGCCTGGCCGAACCAAAAACATGGGAGGCTTTTGCTCAGCGCGTCGCGCACATCCGCTCGGAACTTCCCGCGCTGTTGCGGAAATTGAAATCGCAGGGCAAGCGCGTCATCGGTTACGGCGCGTCGGCCAAGGGCAACACGCTGTTGAACACCTGCGGCATCACGACGGCGGAACTGGACTACATCATTGACAACACGCCGTTCAAGCAGAACAAGATCGCGCCCGGTTCGTGGATCCCGGTGCGCCCGCCGGAAATGTTGCTGACCGACCAACCGGATTATGCGCTGCTGCTGGCGTGGAATTTCGCGCCGGAAATCATCAAGCGCGAGACGGTTTTCCAAAAGCGCGGCGGGCGGTTCATCGTGCCGATACCGGAACCTCGCATTGTGAATCCTGAAAATTAATTGCAGCCTATACAATCAAGGGCTTTATGAAACAGATCGTGATGTTGGAGGCAATGCACTGGAATGAAAAGAGCTGGGCCAGGGTCATGTCCCATGCTGGCCGTGTTTCGCTGGTGCAGCTTGAAGGATACAGTTGGACAGGACACACCGAAGTCTGGCAGGAAGGGCGATGCGTCCATTGCACGCCGCCAAAAAGAGAACCCATCCAACTGGGACATTTTGATCAAATGACCTTTGGATCGGTTTTGGCTTTTACGACGATCAAGCGCGCCTGGCCGGTAATGAAATCGCAACATACCGACCTGGTCATCGCCAATGCCAATTCCATGGCGATGGCGGCTTTGTTTTTTCGCACCATTGGCAGGACGCGCAAAGTAGTTTGCCTGGTGGGCGATTATTTTCCGCTACAGGGCACATTGGCGGTTCGCGTTTACCGGCGCATCTGCGGTTATCTGACAAATTGGCTGGCGCAACGCGCGGACGAAGCTTGGTTCATTTCACCACGCATCCCGATGAACTCGGCTAATCCGCACAATTTTCTTGTGCCGATCTGGATTGACGATGCCGCTTCCACACGCTCCCCACGGGAGGAAATTGGCTACGTCGGCATGCCTTCACCGGATCACGCATTGGAAATGTTGTTTGAAATTTGCCGGAAGTACGGCTATCGGCTGAACATCATTGGTGATTCGCCATACTTGCAAACAATCAAATCATCAGCCCCGTCCGGAACGGTTTTTCACGGATTAATCTCTAATCAAGCCAAGATCGGTGCCATTCTTTCCCGTTGTTTCTGCGGTTATGCAATCTATCGCAACACCGGCCCGCAGAATTACAGCTATTATGGCTTCCCGTCAAAAATACTTTCTTATCTTACCAATAACACGCCGGTTGTTACCACTGACACCGCCCATTTTATGAACGTCATCGAGAAATTTGGCATCGGATACGTGGTCGAGCCGCAATTTGAACAAATCGAAAAAGCCATCCTTGACCTCAAGACGCGACCAGCGGAATTTTATGAAGCCATCAGCCGCTTTCGCGCAGCTTGGAACGCCGACGTGGAAAAATTCCACCAAGAACGGCTTGCCGTTTTATTGGAAGACAAAATTTGAAAATCCGCTTTCTCCGATGGCTTTCTTGACAGACGCACTGTCACATCTAAACTGCACGGCTTGTCAAGTTGAACGAATAATCTGGCACAGTGTCAATTTGACCGAAACCAAATGAAGAAAAACGTCAACACTCCTGCGATCCGTCGGCAAGGTGTTTTTGCGGCTATGTTGCTGGCTGCCGTGCTGGCGCTTGTCTTTTGGCGCAGCTTTCTTCCCGGCTACGTTCATTTCTCCAACGACGGCCCGCTCGGACAGCAAAATGTGAACTGGTCCAAACTGCCGGGTGCCCTGACCGGAATGTGGGATGATTTGAACGTGCTCGGTTTCAGCGCAGGGGCTTATGGCTTCAGCATCAGCGGGGGGTTGGTCTGGCTGCTGGGGCCGGTTGGTTACGCCAAATTTCTCGCGCCCATCGCACTGTTCATCGTGGGGATTGGCGCATGGACATTTTTCCGCAGGCTGAAACTCTCACCGCTGGCAGCCACCCTCGGCGCGCTGGCGGCGATGTTGAACACCACTTTTTTCTCGAACGCCTGCTGGGGCACGGCGTCGCAACAGATCGCCCTGGGCATGGATTTTTTTGCGCTCGCGCTCATCGTCTCCAATTCCGATGAAACTTCCTGGCTCATCCGCTGGACGCGGCTGGCGCTGGCCGGGCTTTGCGTCGGCGTCAACGTCATGGAAGGCGCGGACATCGGCGCGCTGTTCAGCATACTGGTCGCGGCGTTTGTTTTTTTCAAATCATTGGCGGACACCGGCAAGCCGGCGATGATCCGGGTGGTTCGCGGCATCAGCCATGTGGCGGTCGTGGCCGTCTTCGCCGGATTGATCGCCTTTCAAACCGTGCTTTCGCTCGTCGGCTCGCAGATTCAGGGGGTCGCCGGAACCGGACAGGACACGGAAACAAAAGCGGCGCACTGGGACTGGGCCACGCAATGGAGCCTGCCAAAAAAAGAAACCTTGAGCCTCATCATTCCGGGTTTGTTCGGCTACAAAATGGACACGCCGAATTATATGCCGCCCTCATTGCAGGATGCCTATCGCGGCGGCGCTTATTGGGGCGGCATCGGACGCGATCCCGCGAACGACCGTTTCATTGACAGCGGCGGGCAAGGTTCCCCGCCCGATCCGCAATGGATGCGCCAGACCGGCAGCAACTATTATTGCGGAATTTTTGTCGTCCTCATCGCGGTCTGGACCATTGCGCAATCTTTCCGCAAAAAAAATTCTCCGTTCGCGCCGTCGCAAAAAAAAATCATCTGGTTCTGGGCGGCCGTGTTGTTTGCGTGCCTGCTGTTCGCGTGGGGAAGGTTTGCGCCGTTTTATGCGCTGCTTTACAAGCTGCCGTATTTCTCCACCATCCGAAACCCGGACAAATTCCTCATCTTTTTGTCCTGCGCCGTGGTGATTTTATTTGCCCATGGCATTCATGCGATAAGCCAGCTTTACCTCAATGGAACTTCCGCGAAATCCTCCGACCCTCTCACACAACTCAAAAACTGGTGGGCAAAAGCCGGCGGCTTTGATCGCAAATGGACTTTTGCCTGCGCCGCTATCCTTGGCGTCAGCGTGTTCGGCTGGTTCATTTACAATTCGGAAAAGCCAAACCTCATCCGTTACCTGCAACTTGTTCAAGCCCCCGGCGATCCAAACGCAACCGCCGCGTTCAGCATTTCTCAAGTCGGCTGGTTTATTTTGCTATTCACGCTGGCGGCGGGGCTTTCCATTCTGGCCATTGCCGGGGTATTCTCCGGAAAACGCGCGAAGCTGGGCGGGATTTTGCTCGGCCTCCTGCTCGTCATTGACCTGGGCCGCGCCGACCTGCCGTTTGTCATCCACTGGGATTATTTCCAAAAATATGAAATCGGCTCGCTCAATCCCGTCGAGACTTTGTTGAAAGACAAACCTTATGAGCATCGCATCGCACGACTTCCATTCCGCTGGCCGGAGCAATTTCAAGAATTCGAACAGCTTTACGGCATCGAATGGACGCAACAGCATTACCCATACTACAACATCCAGTCGCTGGACGTCATCCAGATGTCGCGGGAGCCGGCAGACCTCGCGGCATTTGAAGGCGCACTGGCCGTTCGCACCGACACCGACGCCTGGCTCTTCCCGCGCCTCTGGCAACTGACCAACACGCGCTACCTTCTCGGTCCCGCCGGTTTTCTCGACGTGATGAACGGGCAGATCGACCCGGCACAACGCCGTTTCCGCATCGTCCAGCGCTTCGACGTGGTGCCCAAGCCAGGGATCACGCAACCGACGCGACTCGAAGAAGTGACCGCCACGCTCGATGACAACGGCCCCTACGCGCTCTTTGAATTCACCGGCGCGTTGCCCCGCGCAAAACTTTATTCCAACTGGCAGGTCAACACCAACGACACCGACAATTTGAAAACGCTTGCCGAGCAGAATTTTGATCCGGCAAAAACCGTTTTGATTTCCACGCCGCAAAAAGATTTATCCGAAACGGCGACGAATGAAGATTCCGGCACGGTGGAATTCAAAAGCTACGCGCCCACGAAAATTATTTTCGAAGCCGACGCCGCCTCGCCTTCCGTCCTGCTGCTCAACGACCGCTATGATCCCAACTGGCGCGTGACCGTGGACGGCAAACCGGCGCAACTACTTCGCTGCAACTTCATCATGCGCGGCGTTTATCTCGCGCCCGGCAATCACACGGTGGAATTTCAATTCAGCCTGCCGAACAAGCCGCTTTACGTCACCCTGTCGGCCATCGGCGTCGGAATCCTTTTGTGCGGCATCCTGTTTTTCTCAACCCGCCGCCAGCCTGCGACAACGGTTTAACGGCAACGCTGACCCGCTCAATTCACAAACCGGTCGGATGATCGAGAAATTCCCACGGCAGCTTGAATTTTTTTGCCAGCTCCGCCGCCAGCGCCTTCACGCCGAAGGTTTCCGTCGCGTAATGGCCGCCGTAAAAAACGTTAATTCCCAATTCCTCCGCCAGCGCAAAAGTCCAGTGCGGCCCTTCGCCGGTGATGAACGTGTCCACGCCTTCGTCCGCCGCGATTTTCAATTCCGCGCCTGCGCCGCCGGTCACGACGCCGATTTTTTCGCAGATGCTTTTGCCGCCGGGAATCATTTTTGGTTTCGCGCCCGTCGCGCGCTCCAGTTTTGCGGCAAGTTCGGCGCGCGAAATTTTCGTCCGCGATTTGAAGCCGATGGTCTGGCCGTGGCTGGTGAAAAACGGCTTCAGATTTTTCAGCCCGAGTGCGGCGCAGAGCTGCGCGTTGTTGCCGAGCGTCGGATGCAAATCCAGCGGCAGATGTGAACTGTAAATCGCCAGATCGTTTTCCACGAGCAATTTCAACAGCTCGTAATTTTTCCCCGTCCACGGCTGTCGCGGACTCCAAAACAGTCCGTGATGGACAACCAGCAAATCCGCTTTTGCCGCAACCGCCAGTTTGATTGTCGCCAGGCTCGCGTCCACGGTCGCGGCGATGCGTGTGACGCCGCCGGAATTTTCCACCTGCAATCCGTTCGCCGCGCCATCGTAGTCGCCGATGTCGCGCGTGTGGAGAATTTTGTCGCAATGCGCGACGATTTTATTGAGTTGAACTTCCGGCATGGCGCGATGAAAACAAATTTTTACCGGACTGCAAAGCCTGAAGCGTCGCAAAAAATTTTCATTCCGATGATTGCATTCCGCGCGCCACGTTTTATAGTTCGCCTCGCTTGAATTCACCAGATGAGCAATTCACATGACGCAGGCGCGCCGTGGAGCATTGAATCCGCGCGCGCGCTTTACAACATCGCCAATTGGGGCGCGAAGTATTTTGACATCAACGACGCCGGCCACATTGTGGCCCGCCCGCTGCAGGACGCCGGCGCGACGGTGGATTTGACGGACGTGATCGAGGAGGCGAAGGGGCGCGGCCTCAAATTCCCCCTGCTCATCCGCTTCCAGGATATTTTACGGCATCGCGTCGAGGCCATCAACAAGGCGTTCCTCAGTTCCATCGCGGAATTCAATTACCAGGGAAAATATCGCGGCGTGTTTCCGATCAAGGTGAACCAGTTGCGCGAAGTCGTGGAGGAAATTTTGGACGCGGGCAGGCCGTTCGATTTCGGGCTGGAAGTCGGCAGCAAGCCGGAATTGTTCGCGGGGCTGGCGATGCAAAATCACCAGGGCTGCCTCATCGTCTGCAACGGCTACAAGGACTGCGAGTTCATCAAGATGGCGCTGCTCGGCATCAAGCTCGGCAAAAAAGTCATCATGGTCGTCGAGAAACTCGAAGAGCTGAAACAAATCATCTCCGTCTCCAGACAGCTTGGCGTCGAGCCGCAAATCGGCATCCGCGCGCGGCTGTTGAGCAAGGGCGCGGGCAAATGGGCCGAGAGCGGCGGCGAAAATGCGAAGTTCGGCTTGAGCACAGTGGAGCTTTTGAGCGCGACGGAATTGTTGAAGGCGGAAAATTTGTCGCAATGCCTGAAACTTTTGCATTTTCACATCGGCTCGCAGGTGCCGGATATTTTGACGGTGAAAAAAGCGGTTCAGGAAGCCGCGCGATTTTATGCGAAGCTGCACAAGATGGGTTTCCCGATTGAATTTGTGGACGTTGGCGGCGGACTCGGCGTGGATTACGACGGCTCGCGCAGCGCATTTGATTCCTCGACGAATTATACGTTGCAGGAATACACAAATGACATCGTTTATTATATCGCCGATGTCTGCAACGCCGAGAAAGTGCCGCACCCGAACATCATCAGCGAAAGCGGACGCGCCATCGTCGCGCATCACAGCGTGTTGATTGTCGAGGTATTTGGCTCCATTGAAAAAATCCGTGCCGGCGACGCGTTTAAATACGGCGACAGCGAGCATCCGCTCGTCAAGGAACTGCTCGACATCAAAAAAAATCTTTCCAAGGCGAACAAGCTCGAGGCGTTTCACGACGCGCAGGAACGCAAGGAAGACGCGCAGCAGATGTTCGCGCTCGGCCTGCTCGATTTGCCGGACAAGGCGCGCATTGAAAATCTTTACTGGGAAATCAGCCAGGAAGTCGTCACGAGCTTTCGTGGCCAGGCGTATGTGCCGGAAGAAATCCGCAAGCTCGAAGACACGCTCGCTGACCAGTATCTCTGCAATTTTTCCGTCTTTCAATCATTGCTCGACCACTGGGCTCTCGGACAACTGTTTCCCATCATGCCCGTCTCGCGCCTGAACGAGCGCCCGACGCGCGAGGCCACTTTGGTTGACATCACCTGCGATTCCGACGGGCAGGTCAACAAGTTCATTGACCTGCGCGATGTGCGCGACACGCTGCCGCTGCATGAATTGCATTGCAACGGAAATGGAAACGGAAGTTCAAACGGCAAACCCGAGCCGTATTTCATCGGATTTTTCCTGATGGGCGCGTATCAGGACATCATGGGCGACCTGCACAATCTTTTTGGCCGCGTCAACGAGGTCCACGTCTTCCTCGAACCCGACGAGCCGAGCGGCTATTACATCGAGGAAATCATCGAAGGCGCGACAATCATCCATTCGCTCGCGCAAGTGCAATACGACGAAAACGAACTCAAACGCCAGATGAAGGCGCAAATGGACGAAGCCATCAAATCCGACCGCATGAAACCGTCCGAAGCCATGCGCCTGCTCGATGATTACGAACGCGGGTTGAAGGCTTATACTTATCTTTCGTTTTGACCGAATCGCAAAATCTAAAAGCCCGAAGCGACGCCGAACTGCTCCGCTCGCTCGGCAGGCTCGCGCGCGGATTGTCCGCGCTGTTCTGGGGACTGCCTGCGTCGCTGATCGTCTGCGCGGAAACAGCGCGCATTGAATTGCTCAAGCCAATTGGAATTGTCCCCGCGATCGCGGCAAACGCGCTGTTACTTTTCGGCCTCTGGCAATTGGGCAGTTTTCAAAAACAAGAACGTCCCTGGCGCAATGCGCTCGACCGCGCAAAACTGCTCGGCCTCGTCAACCTCGGCCTCACGCCGTTTCTTTTTTTTGAAAACAAAATGCCGCAGCAGCCTTTTTTCCAAGCGGCGGTTTTCGTCCTCGTTTTGTCGGCGATACTTTTCCTGTTCAACCTCAACGTCGTCCTCAGGCAACTCGGCGCGATGCTGCCGGATGAAACGCTGCGCCAGGAAACGCGGCAATTCACCTTGCTTAACCGCTGGCTGCTCGTCGGCTGGGTCGCTTTCGCCGCCGCTTCAATTGCGATTCCGCAAATGTTTGATTTGCGCAAATTGTTTCATCTGCCTGAAAATTTCGATCCGATGATTTTATCACTGCTGCAGCACGCGGAAACCGCCGTCCTGCTTTTCCTCGGCCTCGCGCCGCTCGCCATCACCATGGCGCTGATTTGGAAAACCAAGGAAACGATTCTCGACAGCGTCTTCGGCTCAAGAAATTGATTGGTGGGGCGGGCGTTCCCGCGAGCCGTTGGAGTTCAAGGCTTGTCCCCGGAAAACAGGCTGAAGCCTCAACTCCAACAACAAAACGCAACTTGATTGCCGCTCTGTCTTGTTTATTATCACAAACCTTTTCAAATGAAGCCAAACGTCCTCTCAAAATTAGGCCGGCGCACGGAATTGCCGCCGATTTCGTGGCTCATGCAAACCGCGCTCACGCGTCCCAAACTCATTTCACTCGCTGCCGGCTTCACGGATAATTCCACGTTGCCCGTCGAAATTTCGCGCAAGCTGCTCAATGACATTTTGCGCTCTCCCAAAACTGGCCAGCCTGCATTGCAATACGGCATCACCGCCGGCGAAATGAATTTGCGCACGCTCACCGCGAGGCATCTGCACAAATTAGATTTCCAACCCTCCTCATCCTCATCGTCATCCTCGTCCTTCAAAACAAAATCGAGGATGAAGGACGAAGAGGATAAATCATATTCACCCGATCACGTCATCATCACCGGCGGCTCGCAGCAGTTGCTTTACATGACGCTCGAGGCGATTTGCGACGAAGGCGACATCATCCTCGTCGAAGACCCGACGTATTTTGTTTTCCTGAGCATCCTCCAAAGCCGAGGCATCAAGGCGCGCGGCGTGAAGCTCGAACGCGACGGGATTGATTTGTCGCATTTGGAAAATGTTTTAACTCGACTGGAAAAATCCGGCGAACTCCGCCGCGTGAAGGCGCTCTATCTCGTCACCTATTTTCAAAACCCGACCGGCGCGACGACTTCGCTCACGAAAAAATCCGCCACGCTGAAGCTGCTGAAAAGATTCGAGCGCGCCGCCGGCCACCCGATTTATCTGATTGAAGACGCCGCGTATCGCGAATTGCGATTCGACCACGGCGCGGATGTGCCGACCGCGCTCACGCTGCCCGGCGCGGCGGAGCGCGTGATTTACACCGGCACTTACAGTAAGCCTTACGCGCCCGGCGCACGCGTCGGCTTCGGCATTCTGCCAGAGGATATTTTCACCGTCGTCCAGCGCATCAAGGGCAACCACGATTTCGGCTCGGCGAATTTGCTGCAACAACTTTTGGCCGGCGCACTGGCGTCGGGGCTTTACGACAAGCACGTCGCCAAGGTGCGGCAGAATTACGCCCGCAAGGCACGCGTGATGAAGTCGGCGCTCACGGAACATTTTCCGGCGAACGTGGAGATTTGGGAATCCGGCGGCGGACTTTATTTCTGGGCGCGATTGCCGGATGGAATTTCCGCTGGCGTGAAATCAAAAGTGTTTCAGGCCGCGTTGAAAGCCGACGTGCTCTACGTTCCCGGCGAGCTGTGCTACGCCGACGACCCGTCGCGCGCCAAGCCGGATCACGAAATGCGCATCAGCTTCGGCAGCGCGAGCGAGGAAAACATCCGCAAAGGAATCGCGCGGCTGGGCAAGGAGTTGAAGAAATTTTTGTAGCCTGTCCAGTTATTAGGCGACAGCTTTATTTACGGACTCTTCTTATCCGCTTCATTTGGTTGTTTTGGTTGAATTTCTTTATAGCCTGAAAGCGTCCACATTTTAAGCTTCGTCGTAGGCACGCTTAAATCATCGCCGTCATATTGATAATAAAACCATCCTATGTCAGCGTCATAGAGGAATTGCATATCAATCTTTTTTATCACTCCATCACTTTGGCCAATTGCAATAACTGTTGCCGAATTGGGACCTGTGGGCATCCCTTGAACAATGGCAGCTACTTCAACATTTGTGTAACTCATAAATGTCAAAAGTTGGACCGCTTCACTTTTTGATAGAGGTTTAGAATCTGCTCCTGATGCCGAAGACAAGAACGTTGTGAATGCAAGCGTGATTATGACGATTATTTGTGCAGTGTTTTTTTGACTCATTTTTTATTACCTTTCTAATTTTTCATTCTATTTTTGGAAATATTTTCTGCTCAGCGCGAATTCAACCCGGCGGCCAGGCCATGTGGCGTCCGCCGAGGATGTGGACGTGCAGATGTGCCACGGTCTCGCCGCCGTCCGCGCCGTTGTTGATGACCAGCCGGTAGCCGCTCGGCGTCAGACCCAGCTTGTCCGCGACTTCGGCGGCCTTGAGCAGCAGGTGTCCGAGCAGTTGCTGGTCGGCGGTTTTTGCCTCGGCGATGCGGGGAACGGGTTTCTTCGGCACAATCAAAACGTGCGTGGGCGCCTGTGGATTGATGTCGCGGAAGGCGAGGACCAAATCGTCCTCATAAACAACCTGCGCTGGAATTTCGCGCGCGACGATTTTTTCAAAAAGGGTTTTGCTCACAAAGAATTTTTTACACGGATTTCACGGATTTGCACGGATTAAATTTGGAGTGCGCGAACGTGTGTCCGCGCTTTGTTGTTGGAGTTCGGGCTTCAGCCTGTTTTTCGGACAAGCCAAAGCTTGAACTAACGGCTCGCGAGGACGCTCGCCCCACCAGTTTCATTCGCGACAATTCGCGCAATTCGCGTCATAGCCTTATTCCACGACGAGCGCGCACTCGTTCTGCTCCGGCTCGGCGGTCAGGCAGCCGCGCAGATATTCCACGACCTGTTCCTGCATTTTTTCGCAGCGGGCGCTCCAGCGCCGCGCACCGGCAAGCTGCTTGACGCAGCCGCGCAGTCCGCGAAAGCGCAGCACGCGCGGCGACTGGCGGAGTTGCTGGCGCAGTTCGTCGCGCAATTTCGGGAAGAAAAACAGTTCCAAGCTGTCAGCGGATTGTCGCGCGAGCAGCCCCAGATCAGTCTCGATGATTTCCTGCGAGCGCGCTTCGAGTTCGCCGGCCCGAATGGTGAGGCCGAGGCCGCGCAAAACTTTTTCCAGCGCACCGGCAAATTCGCCGACGGTGACGGTTTCGCGTTCGAGTTCGACTTTGAAATAATGGAAGACAGACGCGGCGGCGTGGCGCAGAATTTCCGGGTCGAGCGCTCCTTCGCAGGAGCCGACGATCTCAACGGAAATCATTTCGGCGGAGCAGGGGACGCTTTCGCCGTTGGTGAACTTGAAAAGCAGGCAGTCGTTGGACAATGCAATCATTTGGCGGCCTCCAGTTTTTTTACTTCCTGAATAAAATCCGTCGCCTCCTGAAACCGGCGATAAACGCTGGCGAAGCGGACGTAGGCAACATCGTCCAGTTCGCGCAAACCTTCCATGACAAGCTTGCCGACGAATTCGCCCGGAACCTCGCCCTCGAATTTTTCCGTGACGACGGCGACGATGTGGTCCACGAGGTCGTCAATCGCCTTCGGGCTGATGGGACGCTTTTGGCAGGCCTTCCTGATGCCGGACAGGAGTTTGTCGCGCGAAAACTCCTCGCGCCGCCCGTCGCGCTTGAGAACCATCAAGCCCTCGTGCTCCACTTCCTCGTAAGTGGTGAAGCGGTGGCTGCATTTGGCGCATTCGCGGCGGCGGCGGATGGTCGCGCCTTCTCGCGAGGCGCGCGAATCAATGACCTTGTCATCTTGATCACCGCATTTTGGGCAACGCATAAAACCACAGCTAATTGTGGTTGCTCCTTTGTAACACACTGGATTTTGTGGGTCAACACTTGGTTATTCACCAGAAAAGCATCTTGCTTTCGGTCAAAATCCTGATAATCTCACCGGCTCACGTCTGGAAAAATTCCGGCGCAAGACAATTTATTTTATGGCAACAGCAAGCGATCTTCGCCGAGGCATGGCGATCAATTACAACGGCGACATTTCCGTCGTCCTCGATTTCCAGCACCGCACGCCGGGCAACCTGCGCGCGTTTGTGCAGGCTACGCTGCGCAGCATCAAGACCGGCAAGGCGTCCGATGTGCGCTTCAGCTCCACGGAGAAAATCGAGCCGGTGCCGATGATGACGACGAAGATGGAGTTCAGCTATAAGGACGGCGCGGATTATGTCTTCACCGACCCGGAAAACTACGAGACGGTCACCATCGCGGCGGAACTGGTCGGCGATGCGAAAAATTTCCTCGTGGAAAACGCGCCGGTGACGGTGGTGTTCGTGGAAGAAAAGGCCGTGAGCGTGGAAATTCCGCCGAGCGTCATCCTCACCGTGACGGACGCGCCGGAAGGCATCCGTGGCGATTCGGCCAACAACGTGCAAAAGCCGGTCACGGTCGAGACGGGCATCACGGTGCAGGCGCCGCTGTTCATCAAGACGGGCGAGAAGATTAAAATTGACACGCGCACCGGCAAATACATGGAGCGCGCCTGACAGTTAACAATTTCAAATCTCAAGCCTGAGATTTCAAAGCCCGCCGTGCGCGGGCTTTTCATTTTTCCGGCGGAATTGCTTTGCAACTCAAACCCATTCGGCTATTTCTCACTGGACACAAGTATGTCGTCGCAAACCAAAGGGGAAAAAGTGTTTCGCGGCATCGGCGTTTCCGCCGGAGTTTGCCGCGGGAAGATTCTCGTCCTGCACCGGGCGCGGCACATCATCTCCAAACGCGAAATTCCTGAAAGCGAAATAGCGTCGGAATCCAAACGCTTCGAACAGTCGCTCGCCCAGACGCGTAAGCAAATTTCCGAAATCCAGCACCGGGTCGTCCAAAACATGGGCGCAAAGGAAGGCGACATTTTTGAGGCGCACCTGCTGATGCTTGAAGACCGCGTGCTGGTCGAGGAGGTCATGAAGTTGATCCGCGACAAAAAGTTCAACGCCGAAAACGCATTTCACACCGTCGCCGAGCGCTATGTCGCCGCGCTGGCCGAGGTGGACGACGACTACCTTCGCGAGCGCGCCGCCGACATGCACGATTTGACCGTGCGGGTGCTCGACAATCTACTCGAAGTGAAGGACGCCTTCGACCTGCGCCATCTCACCGAGCCGTGCATTCTGGTCGGCCACGATTTAAGCCCTTCCACGACGGCGCAACTGGACAAAAAACTGGTGCTCGGTTTCGCGACCGACATCGGCGGCAAGACTTCGCACACGGCGATCATGGCGCGGTCGCTGGGAATTCCCGCCGTCGTCGGATTGCAGACCATCGCTGACGAACTTGAGACCGGCGATTACGCGCTGCTTGATGGCTACAACGGCACGGTCGTCGTCAATCCCACCGACCAGACGCTCTTCGAATACGGCCAGCTCGCGAAGATCAAGGCGTCACTTGAAGAAAAGCTGCGCGCGATCAAAACCCAGCCCGCCGTCACGCTCGACGGAAAAATCATCCATCTCTCCGCGAACATTGAGGATCAAAACGACGTGGACGCCGTCCTCGCGCACGGCGCGGAAGGCGTCGGGCTTTTCCGCACGGAATTTTTGTTCATCAACCGGGACAGCCTCCCGGACGAAGAGGATCAATACAAAGTTTACCGTCAAGTCGCCGCCGCGCTGAAGCCGCAGCCGGTCATCATCCGCACGCTCGACCTGGGCGGCGACAAATTTGCGTCGCATCTGCAGCTCGCCAAGGAAGTGAATCCGTTTCTCGGCTGGCGTGCCATCCGGTTCTGTCTCGCGCAGCCGGAACTTTTTTGCGCGCAAATCCGCGCCATACTCCGGGCCAGCACCGAAGGCAACGTCAAGATGATGTATCCGATGATTTCCGGTCTGGACGAATTGAACCAGGCCAACGCGCTCGTTGAGAAATGCAAAGCCGAGCTGCGCGCGGCAAAAATTCCATTCAACGAAGAAATGAAAATCGGCGCGATGATTGAAATTCCGTCCGCAGCGCTCATCGCCGATGCGCTGGCGCAACGCGTGAAATTTTTCAGCATCGGCAGCAACGATTTGATCCAATACACGCTCGCCGCCGACCGCACGAACGAAAAGGTTTCGCACCTCTACGAGCCGACGCATCCGGCAATTTTGCGGCTGATTAAAATGACGGTTGATGCGGCACACAAGCACGGCATCTGGACCGGCGTCTGCGGCGAGATCGCCGGCGACCCGTATCTCACCCCGCTGCTCATCGGGCTGGGCGTGGATGAATTGAGCGCCGCGCCGACCGTCGTGGCGCAGGTGAAATACATGATTCGCAGGCTGAAATTGACCGAGGCGCAGGCGCTCGCCGAATTCGCGCTGCAATGCGAATCGCCCACCGAGATTTTTGCCCGTTGCCAGCAACTGGCGCGCGACACCGCTCCAAGCCTTTTTGAAAACAAGACGTGAACGTCGTTAATTGTTGTATCGTCGAATCGTTTAATTGTATTTTTCCCGCCGTGCCTGACGATGTAACAATTAAACAATTCACAATTTAACGATTCCATGAAAGTCATCATCCTCGCAGCCGGATATGCCACCCGCCTTTATCCGCTCACGCTCACGCAACCCAAGCCGCTCCTGCCCGTCGCGGGCAAGCCGATGGTCGAACACGTCCTCGACAACCTCGCGCCCATCACCGAAATAGACCGCGTTTATGTCGTGACCAACGCCAAGTTCGCCGGCCATTTCCAGAAATGGTCCGAGCATTACCGCGCCACCAAGTCCAAATTCAATTTTACCATCGTCAATGACGGCTCGACCGACGACACCAACAAGCTCGGCGCCATCGGCGACATCAATTACGTCCTTAAAACCCAAAACGTGGATGACGATCTGATCGTCGTTGCAGGCGACAATCTGTTCAGCGACAAGCTGGGCGCGTTCGGAAAATTCTGCCGCGAGAAAAACGCGCCCGTGCTCGCCGTCTATGACGTGGGCAATCTCGAGGAAATCAAAAAATATAATTCCATTTCCACCGATGCCGCCGGCAAAATTACCTTCTTCGAGGAGAAGCCGAAAAATCCGACGCGCACACACACCGGCATCGCGCTTTATTATTATCCCAAATCCGCGATTGCACTCATCAAGCAGTATATCGCCGAGGGCAACAATCCCGACCAGCCCGGCCGCCTCGTGCAATGGCTTTACCCGCGCACGCCCGTCTATACCTGGCACGTGTCCGGCCTGTGGTTCGACATCGGCTCGAAGGAAACGCTGGAGGAAGCGAACAAGATTTTCGCGAAGTTTTAATCGAATCTCGTCGCCGCCGGGGTGACGAGGCTCAACCATGAGGTTCCAAGCCTCACCGTTGAAGCTCCAAGCCCGAAAGGAAATGTTCACACTAAGGAGACGCTGATTAAAGCGAAGTTATGAAATTTCGAGGTTGGCTGATGGCCGGTGATTCTCAAGCGGCCTGGAAAACACATCTGACGGCGTGGCGTAGCGTGGCGGTTCTGGTTTGGTG
>Ga0181529_10001885_pt1 | contig 26171 bp, 21 predicted proteins | sample PEATcosm2014_Bin_36_FD_119763 | JGI IMG/M metagenome (GOLD analysis project Ga0181529, IMG submission 119763) | Peatland microbial communities from MTU Mesocosm Facility, Houghton, MI, USA - PEATcosm2014_Bin10_30_metaG | ecosystem: Environmental > Terrestrial > Soil > Wetlands > Peat | place... | reverse complement strand
GCTCGATATTGAAGAGGCCCCACGCCCGGAAGGCGCATTGGCCGATTTCAGGCTCTCATCTGAAATCCAGCGGCTGATGTGTCAGCTCGATCCGTTCAAAGACGGCAGGGTCGAGAAAATCGAGATTCGGCAAGGAATCCCCAGGCGGCTCGTCCTCTCTTCCAGACCGGCCTAGGCCGCGCTTCACAAACAACTCCAAGCGAGAACCGAACCATGTACCCCAATCTGACCCGTGAAGATCCGGGTGCTGAAGGTGTGCCTGAAGAGAGGCTTTCTGATCACGCCTCGTCCGAGCAAGCTCAAATCGCGCCCATTCTCGCGCTACATCGACATCACGACGGGTATGTTGCGTTTGCCGTGGCACGCGATGGCGGCGAAGACTTCCGCCCGCTGATCTCAATTCGGCGCGACGAACTGGTCCGGTACTTTCCGGAGTTCCGGGAGCAACTCTTGAAAGACGCCTACGTCAGCATCAGCGCAGATTGGCGCTTGCAACGGTACGGCAAGAATGGGCCTGCGTACGGGCATCCGATCAACCGCATCGCGGAGCTGCTGCCGTGGAGCCTGGCCGTCAGGTCCCAGGCGGAGTGAAACCCACACGAAGGTAAGTGTCCACCTAAATCGTAAGTGGACACTTAGCCGACCTGCTCCCAACCGCCCCGAGAGTCAATGCGGCCGGGACCACACGCTTACAAACTGGTCGAGGTGAGGGTTGGGTGATCGCGGCACGTCGCGGCTCACATCCGACGAGGTTGCCAGTGGCCTGCGGCCCCACGACTTCTTGCTGGTAGGGTAGTCAGGCAGCCACCAGAAATGGCGGAATCCGGTTACGGCAAGGCAAGTCATCGTGGCCCATCACCGCGGTCGCGGTCTTCCACTTGGCACGATGAGGGCAATCATCGAAGGCAGCGGTATCGATCTCGCCGAATGGTTCAGATGAGCCGCGAACGTACGGACCGAGCCCTGCACAAACAATCGTGTCACGCGGTCGAAAACGCCGGTTCTACGCTACGTCGACGCGTTGCGCCTGGCCGGTTTCGGTGTCGTAAATCACGAACGTGGAGGGCACGTCGGTGCGGCTGCCATCTGCCGCGAAGGTTGCGCCCATGATGGCGCCGGGGTTGATGGCGAGTGTGCGGCCGGCCCGGCTCACATCATAAACATGGTTGTGCCCGTAGCAGACGACGTCGTATTCGCCCGAGGCGGCGATGGCGCGCGCGATGAAGTCGTAGTGGTTGGCGGCGATGCGCTTGCCGGCGAATTCGGCGCGCATCATCTCACCATGGACCTTGATATGCGTGTATTGTGCGGCGTTGACGCCGATGCGGTGCCGGTCGCCATCGTTATTGCCGAAGACGATGTGGATGGTCGCGGCGAATCCGCGGCCCAACTGGTGGACGATGAAGGGCGAGCACAAGTCTCCACAGCAGATCATGGCGTCGGCGCCGCGCGCGGCGTCGAGCGCGCGGGCGAGCTTCCACACGTTATCGTGAATGTCGGAGAGAATCGCCAGACGCATTTTCGCGTTACGCTTCCTTCCGCAGTTTGTCCGTGAATTTCTCGCGGAACTTACGCACCTTCGGAGCGACGACAAACGCGCAATAGGGCTGGTTCGGATGGTTGCGGAAGTAGTCCCGGTGGTAGTTCTCGGCGGGGTAGAACGTCTCCGCCGCGCGCACTTCGGTGACGATGGGCGCGGGCCAGATCCGCTCGGCATTCAGCTCGCGAATAGTTTGCTCGGCCACTTGGCGCTGCGCGTCGCCTTCATAGAAAATGACGGAGCGGTACTGCACGCCGGCGTCGTCGCCCTGCCGGTCGAGCGAAGTGGGATCGTGAATCGCGAAGAAGACTTCGAGTATGTCGTGAAAACCGGTAATCGCGGGATCGAACTTCACCTGGACTACTTCCACATGGCCGGTCCCGCCGGAGCAGACCTGCTGGTAAGTTGGATTTGCGAGTCTCCCGCCCATATAGCCGGACTCGACTGCGAGCACTCCCTCCATCTGCTGGTACACAGCCTCGATGCACCAGAAACATCCCCCACCCAGTGTTGCCGTCTCATCGGTTGCCATGCTTCTCAGGTTACGACATCGGGGTGAGGTGGCGGAACAACGAGCTGCCTACTGCGAAAGCGCTACGGTGACGGTTACCGTGGCGCTGACGCTAACCGTGCCGGTAAGCACGGGTGTCGCGGTTGCGGACCCGGCCGTCACCGGTCCCTGCACAGGACTCACGGAGGTGTTCTGCTCAGCCGAAATCAGCGCTCCTGCCTTGGCGCCGAGGCCGGCTGCAATGGCGCCGGCGTGCGCCAGCGCCTGTTTCGCCGCGGCAGTCAGCGCCTGTTGCACGGTGGGATCGGGATCCTGCAATCCGAACGACAGCCCACCAACATTATTGGCGCCGGCCTGGTTCGCGGCGTCAATCAACGGTCCGGCCAGGGCGAGTACGGTGGTTGTGACCTGAAGCGAGTTCGAAACCGTGTAGCCCACGATCGAAGGATTCGCCGAGTTGCTGTACTGCGGGTATAGCGAATAGCCGGCCGTTTGAATACTGCCCGCCTGTCCCAGTACCTGGTTGAGCGCGGCAATCACGGCGTTGGTCTGAGCCGCGTTTTGCTGCGCCGCCTGGTTGGCGGTGGACGCATTGGTGATCACGGATACGCTGAATTGCACCTGGTCGGGATTGACGTTGAGAGTAGCGGTGCCGGTAGCCTGAATGGAACCGGCGGCGGTCTGTGCTGGCAGTGCAGCGCACGCCAGGAAAATGAGCGGAAGCAGAAAACACTTCGACATAGGCACTCCGGAACAAGTGTATCGTTTTTCCGGCGGCACGCCAAGGTCTGGTCGGGCAGGGACTGAACAGTCCGTAGGCCATGATCGGCACCGGACAGATCCGCGACGCGCCTCTCGCTGGGGCGGAGACTTCGCTCGAGCGCGTGAAGCGTCGAGATCCTTCTCGACGTTTCCTGGTTCTCGTGGTGGCGGGTGTCAGCTTTCAGCGCGGTTCGCGCCGCCGAAGCGATTGATGCTGTCGGTCATGCCCTTGCTGATATAGGTCTCGCCTCAGAGAAACGAGCGAAGTATGATCGACAACCGCTCCCTGACGGCGAGCGGCTCCGACTCGCATTCAGAGCGGCCGGTTATTCGATCGATTTCCCGCCGAACTCTTACCCGCGGAAGTACAGGTACGAGCCGATGACGCCCGCCAGCACCACGGCGGATCCGGCGATTTCCTTCCAGCCCCAGCTGGCGCGCGTCTTGGCCTTGTCTTCGGCGGTCGCCGTGGCGAACGTGAGGCTCTGAATCCGGCCGTACTCCGGCGCTTCGGTCAGCAGGCTCACCCCCACCATAACCACCGCCGAAACCAGGGTGATCAATACGCTGAAGTATTGGAAGAAGGTGTTGTTGACGATCCAAAGTAACGATCCTGGTTCATATCCGCCCTTCAGTCCGGCCAGGCCGAGCGTCACCGGCGTATCCACGCACATGCGGAAGATGCCCAGCGCGAAGCCCACCACCATGGCCCAGAACGCGCCCTTCGCGTTGAGCCGTTTAAAGAACACGCCGAAGAAGAAGACCACGAAGATGGGCGGCGCCAGGTAGCCCTGCACGCCCTGCAAATACAGGTATAGTCCTTGCGCGCCCTTGATGACCGGAATCCAGAGCAGCGCGATCAGCACCATCACCGCCGTGGCGATGCGGCCCGTGCGCACCATCTGGTGCTCGCTGGCGGCCGGCTTCCACTTCTGATACAGATCCACCGTGAATAGCGTCGAGCAGGCGTTGAAGACGCCGGCGAGCGAACCCATCAGGGCCGAGAGCAGGCCGGCCACCACGATGCCACGCAAGCCGGGCGGCAGCAGGTACTCGACCATCATGGGAAACGATCCCTGCGCAACCGACGCAATCGCCTTGCCATCGGGGCCTATCATCTGGTCCAACCCGGGAACCTTGCCGCTCTTGGCCAGCGCGTAGCACACCATGCCCGGCACGATGAACAGGTAGACCGGCGAAAGCTTCAGAAACGCGGCGAAAATACTGCCCCGGCGGGCGGTGGTCTGGTCGGGGGCGCCCAGCGCGCGCTGCACGATGTATTGATCCGTGCACCAGTACCACATGCCGATGATGGGTGCGCAGAACAGCATGCCCAGCCACGGGAAGTTATCGTTGAAATACCATGCCTGCTTGATGACGTGGCCGGCGGCGCTCTTCACCATCACGGGAGCCCAGGTACCCTGCACGCCGGCGGGTACCAGCGGCTTCCAGAGGTTGAACATGTCCGAACCGCAGATGTGGCGCAGTTCGCTCCAGCCGCCCAGCTTGACCAGACCGTAACCGGTGAGTAGCGCCGACCCGCAGATGAGCACGATCACCTGCACCGCGTCGTTATAAGCCACCGCGCGCATGCCGCCGAGCATCGTGTATAGGCCGGTAAGCACAATCACGGCCACCGAGCCGATCCAGAAGCTGTCGATACTCAAACCGGCCACATGCAGTTTCACTTCGGGGAAAAGAGTGCTGAACACCACGCCGCCGGCGAAGATGCCAACCGCGATCTTGGTGACGATGAAAGTGACGATCGAGACGATCGACAGCACGTAGCGCGATTGCACGCTGAAGCGCCGTTCCAGAAACTCCGGCATGGTAAATACCTTCGACCGCATGTAGAACGGCACGAAGACCCACCCGAGCAGGAGCAGTGCCCAGGCGTGGAGCTCGTAGTGCGCCATGGCGACGCCGCTGGTGGCGCCCTGACCGGCCAGTCCCACCACATGTTCCGAACCGATGTTGGACGCAAAGATCGAAGCGCCAATCACCCACCAGCCGAGATTGCGTCCGGCCAGGAAATAATCGGTCGAGGAGTCCTTTCCTTTGCGGACCACCCAGGTGGCCACGCCAAGCAGAATTCCGAAGTAACCCGCAATCACCAGCCAGTCGATGCCGGTGATCCGCGTGCTCGTAATCGCTAAAGCAAGGTAAGAAGTCATAATTTATCCAAACAGATAGAGTAAACCAAATCGGAGGCGAAAAGGCTGAAGGCTTGAGGGCGGGCTATCATGGATGGTTTAGGACCATTATGAAGCGCGACACGGGAAGACGAATCGAGTTACGCAGGCTGGCCGCCTGGATGGCGATTGTGCTGGCGGGAGCGGCTCCGCTGGCCGCGCAGACCACGCTACGGCAGGCAGCCTCGGCGCGCGGGATTCTGATCGGCGCCGCCGCCTCCGCGGATGAATACGGCGAGACCGATCCGCTGACGACGAATGCCAATTACGTCGACATTCTCTCCACTCAATACGACATGCTGGAACCGGGCAACGCCATGAAGTGGGACGTGACGCAGCCCGCGCTCAACACGTACAACTTCCAGCCGGGCGGCGAACTGGTCGCATTCGCGCAGAAATACGGGATGCGCGTGCGGGGCCATAACCTTTGCTGGTACAACCAGCTTCCAGGTTGGCTGGCGCCGTATGCGCAGACCGCCACGCCGGCACAGATGGCAACGCTGCTGCAGAACCATATCAACACCGAAGTGACGCATTTCGCCGGCCAGGTGTTCGCCTGGGACGTGGTGAACGAAGCGTTCACCGATACAACACCATCCACGCTCGGGAACTCCATCTGGTACAACCAGCCTGGCATAGGCCAAAGCGGCACAGGCTACATCGAGCAGGCATTCCGCTGGGCCCATGCAGCCGACCCCAACGCGCTGCTGTTCTATAACGACTACAACATCGAAGGCCCGGGTGCCAAGTTCGACGCCGTTCTGGCCATGGTGACGGATTTCGTCAACCGCGGCGTGCCCATCGACGGCGTCGGTTTCGAAATGCACCTCGAACTCGGCGGCTACCCGAGCGTCGCCGGCCTGGCGCAGAACATGCAGGCGCTGGCGGCGCTCGGCATTCAGGTGCACATCACGGAAATGGACGTGCGGCTGCTGGTGAATTCGAGCGGGCTCGCCTCGTCGGCCGACTTAGCGAGTCAGGCGCAGGTGTATCAGGACATCTTGACGGTGTGTCTCGAACAGCCCAACTGCACGGCGTTTCAGGTGTGGGGCGTCTCTTACAACGATTCGTGGATTCCAAGCGTCTTCAAAGGTTATGGCGCGGCGCTGCCGTTCGATTTTAATTACCAGCCGACGCCGGCCTTCAACGCGCTGCTCACCGCTCTGCAGACGGCCACGCCGGCGCCTGTGCTGAAAACCACTGAAGTGGTGAATGCCGCCGGGTATCAGGGCAGCTCGGTTGCGCCAGGAGAACTCGTCACGATCTTCGCCGCCGGCTACGATTTCGGACCGGCCAGCCTGGTCACCGACCAGTTGGATTCGAACGGCGATTTCTCGACTAACCTGGAGGGCGTCCAGGTGCTCTTTGACGGAACGCCTGCGCCGCTGGTGTACGCAGTGGCCGGCCAGGTAAGCGCCATTGTGCCATTCGACGTTGCGGGCAAGCAGCAGACGGCGATCCAGTATCAATACAACGCCGACGGCGAATGGTTCGCCGGCCCCTCGGTGGCCTCGAACACGGTGACGATGCCGGTCGCCGCGGCCGTGCCGGCGATCTTCGCTCTCAATGCGAGCGGCAGCGGTCCCGGCGCCATTTTGAACCAGGATTACTCGGTGAACGGCGCGTCCAATCCGGCCGCCGCCGGCAGCGTGATTCAGATCTTCGGCACCGGCGGCGGCGCCGTGGCAGGAGGCGCGACGGATGGCGCGCCGGCGAAGGGCGCAGGGAGCCTGGTCACCCAACCCGTTACGGCAACCATCGGTGGAGTGAACGCGCAAGTCGGTTATGCAGGGCCGGCTCCGGATCTGGTGAACGGCGTGATTCAGGTGAATCTGACGGTTCCGTCCGGCCTGACGCCGGGCCTTCAGCCAGTTGTAATCACCATCGGAACCGCGCAAAGCCAACCGGGAATAACGGTAGCGGTGCAGTGAAATGTGGCGCACGCAGTCTTGCGTGCAGGATCGAGAGTCATCTCGACCTTATTTTCGCCAGCCCCGCTGGCCACCGGTACGAGTATTTGCTGTTGCACAATATGAGGTCTTTGTGTCGGCTCTAAAAAACAGGCCCATGGTGCAGGTGGTACTGACCGCAATACTCGCGGCGGTTGTCGCCTCGGCCGCGGCGAATGCGGGTGAATCGAGTGTCCGCCAGGAATTCCTGAAACGGCTGGCGGCTGCGGCAGTCGAGCGAACGCATCATACAGTGAGGTACGACCCGGCGTACGTGCGGATTCCCTATCCGGGCGGAGATGTGCCTGCCGGCACGGGGGTGTGTACGGACGAGGTGATTCGAGCCTACCGCGCGGTCGGAGTGGATCTGCAAAAGGAAGTCCACGAAGACATAACGCAGAATCCTTCGGCGTATCCCCACAGGTGGAAGTGGCTATCCTCGAGTCCGGACGCAAACATCGATCACCGGCGCGTACCGAACCTCATGGTGTTTTTCTCGCGCAAGGGAGAAACCCTGAGGATCACCAGCCGGGCGGAGGATTACGCGCCCGGCGATTTGGTCACGTGGGACCTTGGAGGGAACGTGCCTCATATCGGAATTGTGGTGGACGAAAAAACGTGGGCAAGCGGACGCTACATGGTGGTCCACAATATCGGGCAAGGCCCCAGGATGGAAGACGTCTTGTTCAACTGGAAAATCACCGGGCACTACCGGTACTTCGGGCCGGGGCGGTAGAGATGCCCGATGCCTCAGCTCGCCAGATCGCCCGCCACAAGGAGATCGGCTACCAGACCCTGCTCAAGATGCTGATGCACGAAGGGCCGCAACGCGAGGCGAAACGGCAATAGCGGGGCTGCGCAGCCCGGTCGCTCGCTGGGACGGGACGGCGCGACCGAATCGCGGCCTCAAACGCCAATCGACGCGAAGCCGTGCGAGATTGCCAACGCCGCCTCAGAAAGTGATGCCAGCCAGCAGGTCAAGCTGGTTGCGCGACGGGTCGCCGTCGTTGTGGAAACGGTCCGGGCCCCAGCGCGTATAGCGAATTGCCGGATCGATGCGAAAGCGGCGCCATCTGGCCTCGATGCCGGCGCCAGCCAGAGCGCCATAGTGCGCGGAATCCCCGAGCGATCCCACTGATCGGAAGGCCGGCCCGGCCTCGATAAATGGGCGCCAGCCGTGCGCGCTCCACGGCAGCCGGTACTTCGCCAGCAGCGGAAACACCCAGGTGCCGAAAGCTTCGCGAAAGTGATCGGTCACTCCATCGGGGTAGACGCTCTCTTCAGAGTAAGCGATCGACCGGTGGATACCATCCACTTCCACGGCAAGCGCACGTGGCAAACGAACCTCGAAAGCCGCACCCGCGATCAGGCTCTTGGCATTGGTGGAGCCCGCGGTCAGCCCATTGTAGTCTCCCGTCAGGTTCGTGCCCACCAGCGCACCCACGGAAACGGCGCCGAACCGGGTCAGCCCGGGGGATTCGCTGGCTGGGCTGAAGCCGACCAGCAACTCGACCTGGTTCTGATTGATGGTGGCGGGTATGAACCCATACGGGGCTTGGCTCGCCGCCCAGCGTGTGTAGCGCACGACGGGCGAGATTTTGAGACCGCGCAGGTTCTTCTCGATCCCAACTCCGGCCGTGAAACCAGCGTGCGATGGCGGGCCGCCGTTCAGGTTTCCGGCGGAACGAAACGACGGGCCGGCCTCCAGAAACGGGCTGATACGCGCGAGGCGAAAGCGGTACTTGGCGAGCACGGGGAATTCCCAGGTGACGGTGTGAAATGGCGAGACGCTGTTGAGCGTGCCATCGGTTTCGACGGCGGCCCAGGAGGCGTGCAATTCGCGGAACATGCCATCGCCTTCGATCGACCAATGGGGCGTGAATCGTATCTCGACAGACGCTCCCGCCAGGAAGTCCCTCGAGGTGGAAAAGACCCGCGTGCCGATGAAGTAATCGTCTCCGGCTTCGGGTACAGTCTGCGTGCGGTATCCATCGGTAACCGCGGCCCCGCCGATCAGACCGATGGAAAGGCTCTGCGAGTAAGCGGAAATGGAAAAACTAAGTGCCACGACAAGAGTGTCGTGTCGAGTTAGCATGTTTCGGCTGGAGCACTTAGCATGCCATAAGATGAGCAGTCATACTCAGCGACTTATGGCGAACGGAGTGTGAAGTCGCCTCACAGACGCGCTACACAGCCACGGCTGGTCCGTCAGAACCTCTTCTTGAAAAGTATGTCCATGCCGACCAGGCCGTTTTCGTCGCGCTGGGCTACTACCGACCATTGCTTGGCGAAGGCCCATTCTACGCTGACTACCTGTGGGTTACTCGTAGTGACATCGGTGATGTAAGTGAAGGTGATGTCGGGAGTCACTTGCTGCTCCAATGTCACGCGCGCGGTGCCGTTGAATTCGGTGCCGGGAAGAGTCGGATCGATACGCAGGCGGCTGACGCCGAAGAAGCGCTGCAAGCGGCCGGTGACGGGGCTCGAAATGGCTTCGCCCAGCAGCGCCGAGCCGGCCGATTGCTGCCAGGCAGGCGCGGCGGTGTTCTGTCCGGAAGAGAGAGACGCTTCATCGGTCGGCGTGCGGCCAGTGGCGAGCAGCGCCACGATTTCGCTGAATTGCAGCGGCGGGTCCGAGCGCGGCGTCAGGTTCAACTTACTCAGCGGACCGGAAACGTTGAGAGTAACTTGAATGCCACGCGCCTTGGTTTCGAGATCGACATCCAGCACCGGGTCTATGTTGGTCGGATTGAAGAACGAAACCGATCCCTGCGATATGCTGTAACGCGTACCGAAGAAGACCACCTGGCCGTGCGTGATATTGACGCGGCCCAGCACGGCGGGGCTGTTGTAAGTTCCGCGCAAGCGCAGGTTGGCTTCCACCTGGACATCCTGTGCCAGCGCGCTCTGCACCTGGACGTCCGGCGCGGTGGCGACCTGGACATCGTAAGTGAGACCGCCGAGCAAGCCCGGTCGCGCCGCCGGGGTGCGCGAAGGCTCCGACGATTGTGCCAGCAGCGAGCTGAAATCCGATTGCGGATTGAAGCCGGTGCGCAGAACGGTGATGTTGCCGGAGAGAATGCTGCTGGCGGTGGTCCCGGTGAAACGCAGGTCGGCATTGGCCACCGTGCTGACGCCTTCCGGATAGCGCACACGTACCTGATGTGCGGCGGCGTGCAGGCGAAACACGATTGGCCCCTCTCCGCCGTAAGCGGCGAATCCGCTGAGCTCGATTTTGCCGCCGCCGGTTTCACCGGTGAAACTTTGGATGGAGACGCGGTCCCCACTGAATAGCAACACGCCGTTAGCGCCGGAGATGCCATTGGAGACGTCGCTGATGTTGAACCCGGCACCCGCGAATTCCACACGCCCGGCGATCTGCGGCGCGGCGAGCGTTCCGCGCACGGTGGCGTCCGCCTTCAGCACTCCGGACGCGGTGAGGCCGCGATCCAAATCGTGCACCAGGCTGAGGTCGGCGCGGCCGGCCACGCGCAGTTCGAGCGGGTTCTTCTGTCCCAGCACCACGCGGCCGGCCACGCTGAAATCCGTGTTGCGTCCGGTGAACCGCGCCGACGCCACGGTGACGGTCGAGCCAGCCATACTGACGACGATATCGCCCGAGTTGCGCAGCGCGAAGGCGCCGGGCGCGAGACCGGTGGACGCGGCGGGCGCGAGCTCCAGCCGCGCGATGCGCAGCTCCGCCGTCATCGCTCGCGGGTTGAGCGCGGGGCCATCCAAGCGCAGCGAGGCTTCCGCCGCGCCGTTCAGACCGGCCAGCGATCCGGCGGGCGCCAGCCACGCGCGCAACTGGGCGAGATCTACCTTGGTGAAGCGGATGGTGGCGCTGCCGGGGCAGTCTTCCGCTAGGCGCCACTGGCCGTCGCCGACAATCGACGATTCGGCAAAGTTCGATTCCATGTGCGCCCGCAGTGCGCCGCCATCGGTCTCCGCGGTGAGACGAACGTCGCCCAGATCGCCCCCAGGCAATTGCAATTTCGTGCCGTCGATCTCGGCGTGCAAATCGCGAATGCGAAATCCGGACCGCCCGTTTTCCGCGGGGACGATATCGATTGCGCCGCGCGCCTGCACCGCGACCGTGCCCTTCGCGCCGGGCCGCGCGTCTTTGAGCAGGTGAATCTGCTCGATCGGGACGGCGTTGGTCGAGATCTGAAACCGCAACGCGCCGGTGTCGAAGCGGCCGGGTGAATGGGCGAAGCTGGCGTCCACGCGGATCTGTTTCGAACCGGCGTAAATTTCGCCCGCGGAAAAATCGAGCGTGCCGGCGCGATAGCGCGCGCGGCCGGTGATGCGGTCGAAAGACTCTCCTTCAATGTCGCCGTTTGCGCCGTCGAGATCGGCCTGCACAATCGGATCGCCGGCGACGCCCGCGATCGCAACCGTGGCATTCAGTGTGCCCGTGGCCGCAGCCGGAGCGCCCGCCATCGAGACCAGCTCCGCGAGTGGTGCGTCATGGATGGTGGCGCTGCCGAAAATATCGCTGCGGTCTCCGGCCGCCCAATCGTGCAGCGCCACGGCGAGCGAGAACTGTGCGCGCACGCCCTCTCGGGCCAGTGTCGCGTGATCCAGACGCAGGTTATCCGGCGATGCGGCGATCGTGGTATCGAACGCGTCGAACGTACGGTTCGCGTAGGTGAAGGCGCCCGCCTTCAGGTGGCCTTGAATCCGCGGATGATCCAGACTGCCGATCACTTTTCCATCGAACACCGCCGCGCTGCCTGCGAGCTTCACGGGAATCGCCGCGGCGCGCGCGCCCAGCGCGGGCAGCCATTCGCTAAGGTCGTGCGTGTCCAGGTGGACGCTCAGCTCGCGGCCGGCCGCGCCGGAGATCGCGACGCGCGAGTGCGGCAGGCTGAGCCGCGAATGTCCAAGATCCAGGATGCCGCTCGGCGCATCCCAATCCGCGGCGATTTCGCCTTCGACCGGCGCGCTTCCCGAAGCTGGCCCGATCTCGAGCGCGGTTTTCAAATGCAATTCATTCGGGTGATGGAACGAGCCCTCCAGTTGCAACGGGCCGGCGGCGGTGCCGTCCCACGGCAGCGGCGCGGGGGTGGAAAGGCTCACCACGCGGCGCACGTCGAGACCCGTCACGGCGCCATCCACCGTGTAGCGATCGAACGCGCGAAGCTCGATGGCGCCCGCGTAGTTGCCACCCAACATTTCGATCGAGACCTGGCGCAGTTGCAAATCCAGATCGGCGATGCGCAGGACGGCCGCGCCGATAGTGGCCTGGCTCGGAAGCGTCTGGCCGCCCAACTCGGTCTGCCCGACCAGCCGGATTGGGCTCGCGGCAACGCTGCGCAGATCCGAAACGATCGGACCGGACGCCGTGAAGTTGTGCAGCCCGATGCTCGAATCGTGATATTCGAGGCCGGTGCCGAGCAGATTGCCGGCGATCGAAACATCGCCGCCACGCCAGACGCCGCTGCCCTTCACTTCGACCGTGCCGCAATCCAGCAATTGCGTCATGAAGATGCGTTCGGCATCGTTGTCATCCAGGCGCAACTGAAAACCGAACTGGCCATGCGGCGCAGTCAGGTTTTCGATCTTGCCGGCCAGGGTCAACCGCGTTTTGCCGGTAGCCAAATGGAAGGCGACGATGTCGATTCGATTGCGTTCGAGCGCGAACGTCGCGGCGATGGTTGCGTCGGTCTGGGCTACGCCGGGCGCGGAGAACTGGAGCGGAGCGATGGCGATATTGCCACGGTAGCGCGGACCAGCGGCATCGAAGGCAAGCGCCGCCTGAAGGTTCCGGCCCTGTGCCGCGAAGGGGAAGCTGGCACGCGATTCCACTTCAAACTCGCCGTGCTGTACGCGGAAACGGCCGATAGCGAGCTTGAGAATCGCCGCCATGGCGCCGCCGCGCCGGCCGCGGGTTTTCGGTTGCGGCAGATTGGTGCGGCCGTCCGCATCGACGATGAGCGAGATGCGCGGCGCTTCCACGTCGAGCGAGCGAATGTCTATATTGCGCTCCAGCAGCGAGACGATCTTCAGCCCCACGGCGATGGAATCGGCGCGGAACAGCGGCGGTCTTCCGGCGGGCTCGGTGCCGTGCAGCACCACGGCGTCGGCCTCGGCCCGCATGGCCCGCCAGTCGAATCGAAATGCGCCCATTTCGACTCGCCCGCCGGTAGCGGTTTCCATCGAGCTCACCAGCCAGCCGCGCGCCCGGCCGCGAAACCATTCGCTGCGCAGAACCAGAACACCGGCCACCGCCGCCACCAGCGCCGTCGCGGCCACCGAAGCGGCAATCCAAAGCAGGCGGCGCTTCATTGGAACGCCTCATCGTGATAGACGATCGGCGTCTGGCGCCGCGCCTCGCGCAACCAGTTGTCCATTTCGCGGTCCTCGCGCTGGCCCGCCAGCGTGTCTTCGATCTGATCGCGATAATCCTCGAGCGAAACGGTCCGGCTGGGTTCGGCCGCGCGCAGCCGCGGCGCCAGCACGGTGTCGAAATATTGCCGAATCTCCTCCGCGGAAATCTGCACCGCCGGGCGGAAGCGCACATCCACGAACTGCAATAGCGTCCGCTGCCACAGCAGTGCGTCCCTCACGTCCTGGTCGCTAATGCCGCATTGCGCCAGAGCGCGCCGGTAATCGGCTTCGGCCGGGTAATATCGCTTTCTGAAAGCGGCCAGCCCCGGCTCGATTTCGGCGGGTTGCGGCGCTGGGTAGCGGCTGCTCTCGATCTCACGGCGCACCAGCCTCTGCTCCACCATGCGCTCGACCGCGGCGCGCTTCCCCGCCACACTCAAATCCGGCGGCTGCCCATTGAGAAATGCAGTCACGCGAACCTCGCGTTCGATGTCGCTCGAAGTGATCGCGCGGTTGCCCACCGTAACCGCGATGCGGTCGATGATGGCGCCCAAAGCAAGCGCCGACCCAAGTATCGCGGCCAGCGCCAGAATCGCCAGGTGGGTGGGCGCGGCCGATCGCAACTCGAGCTTCCTCTTCAAAACGTTTGTCCTATCGAAAAGAAGAATTGAAGATGGCTCACGCTCTGCTGCGTGCACTGGTTGACGGCCGCCTGGCATGGGTGGACGCCGGCGTTCACCAAATCCTGCTCGGTTCCTTTGAAACCGTAGAAACGCGGCGGATTGAGGTCGTAGGCCAGGTCCACGCGGAACGGGCCGACGGGCGTGCGGTAGCGAATGCCAAAGCCGACCGCGTGCACCATGTAATCGAAGTCGCCGAGGCCTTCCTGCTTCACGCGGAAGGTGAAGTTGTTCGCGCCGGTGAAGGTGTTGCCGAAGTCGTGAAACAGCACGCCGCCGACATTCTCTCCGATTAGCGGGAACCGCAGTTCGGTCTGGTTGAAGAACATGGCATTGCCGCCGATGGGGAAGCCGGTCTCCGGGTCGCGCGGTCCGGATTGGTCCTCGGGGAAGGCGCGATCGGACGATGCGCCGCCGCCGAAGAAACGCTCCGGCAGCGGAACCGCATCCTCCCCAACGCCGCTGTAATGGAACGCGGCGATGTTGCCGATCTCGGTCGATCGTGCCAGCACCATCCTGCTGCCCAGCGGGTGGTAGGTCGAGTTGCGCGCCAGCACGCGCACAAAGTCGCGCTGCGAACCGAAAATATGTTCGGCGAAATCCACGTTGAGCGTATTGTAGACTCCCTTGCGCGGGTCCAGCGGATCGTCGCGCCGGTCTTGAATCAGGTTGAAAGAAGTCAACCCCAGCCGCACCGGCTGCGAGAGCAGCGGAATCAGCTCGGGCGAAATCTTCAGCGTGGCTTGGTTCACGTTGACCGCGCGGTAAGTGTAGCGGTAGAGCAGCGTGAGCGACTTGCTGACGCGCTGCTTCAACTGTATGGAAGCTTCCGCGCGCTCGAAAGAAAAGGTGCGGACATCCTTGGAATCGTCGTATCGCGCGGTGAAGGTGAGCAGCAACTTGTCGTTGCCGCGGAAATGAGTCCAATCGTAATTGAGTATCGCCTGCTGTTCGAGCGTGGAGAACCGGGTGCGTAAGCTGAGACTGTGTGCGATGCCCCACAGATCGTTACGCGTGATGCCGAGCGAAATGCGCGGCGAAAACCCGGTTTGGCCGGCCGGCGCATCCAGACAATACTCGCAGCCGCCGATGCGCGCGAATTCGGCGCCCACGCCCACCGACACCGAGTAGCGCCGCGCTTCCTCCAGATCGTAGACCACGTACTTCTGATCCGTCTCTCCATCCGGATTCTGAATCGCCATATCCACTCGCGAAAAGATGCCCAGGTCGTACAGGCGGCGCTCGGTCTCGCCCATAGCGGTGGGCGATAGCGGATCGCCGGGGTTGAGCAGCAGGTTGCGGTACACCAGGCTGGGCCGCGTGTGGGCCAGACCGCCCGGATTGAACAGCACCTGCCGCACGAATTCGCGCCCGCCCTCGTGGATGGTGTAGCGCACATCCAGGCGATTCGGCGCCGCGGCCTTGGCGCTCCAAACGAAGGTGGCGTTGGGAAAACCGTTCTGGTAATACTGCGCCAGGATCGCGTCGCGGTCAACCGCGATATTGAACTCGCTGAACGGCTGATTGACGATCGAGCTGAGCAGGGGAAGGATCTTAGTCTTGTCGATCTGCTCGATCCCGTCAATCGCCAGGCTGTTGACGAACGTTTGCGCGCCTTCGTCGATCTCGATCCACACCGCCTGCTCGCCGCTGCGGCCTTGATAGTGGTCGTCCTGCCGGTCGGTCACCTTCACGTCGCGGAATCCGTTGGATTGGTAAAGGCTGACGATCGAATCCTCGTCGCGACGCAGCAGATCGGCGTTGAAACGACCGTGCGGAAATTGCAGCCAGGAGGCGGTGCGCAGAAACATGCGCTCCCGAATGTCGGCGGTCGTGAAATATCGGTTCCCTTGGATGCCGATGAAGACCAGCTTGTGGCGTGCGCCGAGGTTAATCAGGTAATCGATGCTGGTCTGGTCGTCGATGACGCGCTGCTGCTTGAATTCGACTTCGGCATCGAAGTAGCCCTGGGATTGAAAATAGTCCCGCAGGTTGTGAGAGCCTTCGGTGAGCAGGTCGGCATCCACCGAATGTTCCTCGAAAATCGGCACAAAGCGGTCCAGGCTCCGCTCGGAAAGTTTTGCGCCGATGGCGCGCAGGCGTATGCGCGGGCCCGGGTCGATTGCGATCTCCGGCGCCGCGCGATTGGCCGCCGCATCGTACTTCACGTCCTCCAGCGTCACCTTGGCTTCCAGCCGATGATCCTTTTCGTAGAGTACACGCACGCCCTCGATTGCATCGCGCAGCCGCGTCTGCGTCATCGGCTTCCAGGTGTGGACGATCCAGCGCTGGAATTTGGTGGCGCGCAGGATGCTGGCACGATCGATCTCGACGTCCCCCACAATCGTCGGTGCGGCGAAACGGGCGCGTTGGCCGCTCGCGATATCGAAGCGGATGTTGACCTGCTGGTAGTCGTTGTCCCAATCGAGCACCGGCCGCACCATCGCGCCGAACAGCCCGTTCGATGCCAACAGCTTCTTCTGGCTGGCCACGGCCGCGGTCACGCCGGCTTCCGTGTAGGGCGCCCCGAGATCGAGCTGCGTCGCATTTTCCAGTTGCGATACGTTGGGCGGACTGGAAATCCTTCCCGCCGCCATCAAGTGACCGATGAACCAACTATTCTTAGTGACAAAGCGAACCACCACGCCATCCTGGTATGGCTCGGCATTCACCTGAATATCCGCGTACCGGCCGGTGGCGTACAGGCGCTCGATACTGGCGCGGACGTCGGCCAGTCGCAACGGCTGGTTGCGCTTTACGGCCAGCATCTGGTTGATTTCAACCGGGTCGAGTGGTTGCCGCACCGGCTCGAACTGGATGGCGGCAATCCGCTTGCCCTCCCACGCGGCGTTTTGCCCCAACAGCAAAACCGTTGGCGCGGCAAGGAATAGCACGACGATGCGAAAGCGGCTGGCGAACGGGCGGCGCACCAGAAACATGATAGCGTAAGCGATTAAGAGCAGGTTTGTTACCATGGGTGCGCGGCAGACAACAGCCCACTGCACAAGCCGTGTAAGATCCATTGTTTTGGTGGGGCATGCTTTAGCTTGCCAACGCCCGCTTGCGGGCGTGTGTTTTTCGTTTGCTCCGTAACCCGTCAAGGAAACCCAATGCCTCCACCCCCGGAACGCGGCGAAACGAAGATGACCGCCTCCGACCGCCAGCGCTACTCTCGCCAGATCCTGTTCGCCGGAATCGGCGAGGCTGGCCAGGAAGCGCTGCTGCGCTCCCACGCGGTGATCGTCGGTTGCGGTGCGCTGGGCAGTTTTCACGCGGGGGCGCTGGCCCGTGCGGGCGTGGGCCGGCTCACCATCATCGACCGCGATTACGTCGAGCCATCCAACCTCCATCGCCAGTGGCTGTTCGAAGAAGCCGATGCTGCCGAAGCCTTGCCCAAGGCCGCCGCCGCCGCGCGCCGCATCGCGCGTATCAATTCTTCGGTAGCCGTGCGCGGCGTAGTGGCGGATCTGACGGCGGAAAATGTTGAGGAGTTATTGACCGGCGCCAGCGTCATACTCGATGGCACCGACAACTTCGAGACGCGCTATCTGATTAATGATTTTGCCGTCAGTCGCGCGATTCAGTGGATCTATGGCGCCGCAGTGGGCAGTTACGGAATCACCATGCCGGTGATCCCCGGCCGCACAGCGTGCCTGCGTTGCGTCTATCCCGATCCACCCGCCGGTCCGCAGCCGACCTGCGAAACCGCCGGTGTTTTGAACGCGATCGTCTCCGCCGTGGCATCGCTGCAAGTGGCCGATGCGTTGAAGATCCTCAGCGGCCACGCCGATCTGGTGTGCGCGCGCATCACCACCATCGATGTCTGGGAAGGCGGAATCCGCCAGATCGACGGTCCGCCGCCCGACCCCGATTGCCCCACCTGCGCCCGCCGCGAGTTTCCGTATCTGGAAGAATCCGTGCGCCCTCCGATCCGCATGTGTGGCCGCGACGCCGTGCAAGTCCACGAGCGCGAAGGCCCCATCGACTTAGAAGATTTGCGCACGAGACTGGAGCCGTTAGGCGAAGTAAGATCCAGCGAGTTCGCCCTTCACTTCTTAGTCCCGCCCTACGAACTGACGATCTTCCCCAACGGCCGCGCCATCGTCAAAGGCACCACCGACGCGGGCATAGCGCGCAGCCTATATGCGCGGTATGTGGGGTGAGTGATCCACGCCGCGGATGGGCACCTGCTCCGTAAAGGCTGTTTCAACCGCTCCCTGACGGTCGCGGCTCTGCATGAATCTCGACAAAGCGGGCAAGACTGCCCGCGCCACGATGGCGGGTTGAACTGGCAGAAATGTGGGTTACCTCGTGGCGCCGGCTGTCCAGCCGGCTGAGCCGAGAGTCGTCTCGGCTGTTCTTATTAGTGCGCCGCCGCTCGCGCCACCGTGTGAATCGTAATCTCGACCTTATCGTCCACATGCAGGAACAACGTGCTCGGGTTCTTCATTCCCCAGCTCTGGTATGGCACGCTGAAATGGGCTGTGATGTCATAAACGCCGCCAGTCACGCGGACCTCGACCGGCGCGGTCAACTCGTGTTCGGCGCCGTGGATGGCGAACGTGCCGTGTGCCTGCATCTGGCTGACGCCCTGCGGCGCCAGTTTGCCTTCCACGCGGTCGGGACGGAACACGATGTCCGGGAAACGCTGGCTTTCGAGAATCTCTTTGTGCATTTTGCGGTCGCGCGTGTCGTTGCCGCTCGATCCCGTGCGCGCATCCACCAGCATCTCGCTGGAGGCCTTGCCGGTCGCCGAGTCGAAGCGAATCGATCCTCGCCGGAACTGGAAGGAGCCATGCACGGTGTGCAGTGTGGCTCCCAACGTGTACTCCACCTTGGATTGCGCGGGGTCCATTTCAAGTGAAAGTTCCTGCGCGGCCAACGGTGCAACCAGCGCCAGCGCACAAAAAGTCAGAATCGGGAAAGAGCGAAAATGTTGGATCATAGCGTCAACATGCGCCAACCCAGGGCGAGCCCATTGGCGGCGGAATCGAAATAGGAAAGTTCACCCACATGCAATGCCAACATGCGGGAAAGCAAAGAAGGACGCGCGGCAAACGCATGCAGGACGCGGCTGCGAAACCAGGAATGCCCGTCGAGCAGCAGCATCAGATCGGCCATCCATTCCGGACGCCGGCTCAGTCGCCGGTGCGCCGTCTGGTAGGAATCGAGATTGCCCGCCGCCATCGCGTCGGCGAGCGCCACCGCCTGCTGAAACAGCAGATAGAGACCTTCGCCAGTGATGGCATCCACAGATCCCGAAGCGTCGCCCACCAAGGCCACATTGCCGTGGCAGACGTGTGCCAGCCGACGCGAGGCCGAAACTCCACCGCGCTCGCTCGATACTTGGCTGGCTGCGGCCAGGCGGCGCGCCAGTTCGGGGAAGCGCGGCAGTACATGGTCCAGGCGCAGGCGGTGATCGCTCGAAATCAGCACCAGGCAAATCTCGTCGTCGCCGACCGGCGTGAGGTAGAGCTGGAAGCCCTCGCCCCAGTGCAGCTCCATGAAATCGCTCCACGGTGCGACGCGGTAGTGGCGGCGGAAGCCATAGCGGCGGCTGTGGCGCACGCTGTCATCCAGGCCGGCCCAGCGGCGGACCACCGAATTGCCGCCATCGGCGCCGACGATCCAGCGCGCACGAAGCAACTCGCCCGCGACGCGCACGCCGTCGCGCTCGATCCCGGATACGTCTACGCCCCACATCATGCGCACTTGAGCCTCGGCGGCGCGCTCCACCATTAGCTCGTGCAGCGCCGTGCGGCGTATGCCGAATCCGACGCCTTGTGGGAACGGAGCTTCCGCAGCCACATCCCGTTCGCAGAAGCGTATGCCGCGAAAGGGCCGCGCGCCGGCAGCTTCGAGCGAAATGCCCAGCGTCCGCGCAGCGGCCACGCCATCGGGCATGATGCCCTCGCCGCAAGCCTTGTCGATGGGAGGCCGCGAACGATCGGCCACCGTGACTGCAAAGCCCCGGCGGCGCGCGGCGATGGCCGCGGCCAAGCCGGCAGGGCCGCCGCCGATGACGAACACATCGGTGAATTGGGATAGCCCAGGCGTCATCGGCAAATGCGCATCCCCTCCGTCGGAAGCTGTGAAAAAACCCGCCCTGGATCGGGCGTTGGCAGGCCGGGGGCCTGCCCCACTTGTGCATGGGACGAACACTAGCGGCGCTGCGTTTCCCAAATACTCGTTGACGACGGCGCTCCGCCAGACAGTGTGACCTAAGTTACCGGAGCGCGCTGCCCATGCCGCCGCCGACGGTCGCGACCGGTTGCAGTCGCGCCAGTTCCTGGGCGTAAAGCGGATTGTGCGGGTAATCGCGCACCAGCCCTTCGAGCAGCATCTGCGCGTGCCAGGTATCGTGATCGCGCAGCGCCGCCACCGCCAGCAGCAGTTTCGCAAAAGGCGCCAGGTAATGGCCCTTCTCGGAAGTCAGCTTCAGCTTCTCGACGCCCACCGCTTTGTCGCATTCGCCGCCGGCCAAACGCAGCAGCCAGCGCCAGGGTAGGGCCTTCACGCTAAGCATGTAGTTCTCGACGCCGATGGCGATCCACGCGTCGTACATTCCCGGGTGCGCCGCCAGCAGCCGCTCGGCCATCTGGCGGCTGGCCTTCATTTCCTGAAACGACGCGGCGTAGCGCTTCTCGATCAGCGCCATGTAATCGGAATGCAGGCCGTTGGCCAGGATGGTGGCGAACTGGCAGTCGGGATTCTGCGGCATACGGGCGGCGAGACGGCGAGCGACATCCAGAGATGCTTCGAACTTGCGCTTGGCCAACGGGTCGGGCACCAGCTTGTGGTCGGTGATGAAGTGCTGTTCGTGCGTGAAGAATTCGGACTGCAAAATGTGCAGGCGGTCGAATTCGGCGAACAGGTACGCCGCGGCGTCGGAAACTGGCCCCATCGGATCGTCTGGGTGGGTGTTTTGCCACTCCCCAAAAGTGCGGTGGGCGTCGGCGAACTGGAGGTCGTACATCTGCCGGTAGCCCATTTCGAGGGGCGTTTCGGCGCTGGCAACGGCGGCCAGCGCGCAGAGGCAGCACGCGAGAGTCAGGGTGCGAAGCGACATGGCGTCGGTAGTGGCGTCAAACGTTGAGCACGTTGGGGGCCAGAGGCATAGGATCGTCCGCCGTGCTTGCGAATCGATCTGCTTTCCGCCTCACCTGCTCGGGTGAAGCTCTCACTACTCTGCATCCCTTGCAGAAATCCTCTACAGATAGCTTACCATTTGTCGCGGTGACAACCGGCCATTGGCAGGTCGGGGACCCGCTCCCTCTCACCACAAATAGTCTTTGGCGGCGGCGCGTTTTTCGTGGCCGTCCAATACGTGGACGACGCGGATGCGCTTCAACGAGACCGGCGAAAGCTGGCCGATCGGAATGTAGACGATGGTGCGGCCGACGCGCGACGCGATGGTCTTGAAGATGGACCGCGGCGGTTTGGCGGCTACATAGACGATATAATGATGGATCGAGTAGTCGAGCGCGGCCAGCAGCAGCCGCTCGGATTTCGATTCGGCGTATTCGTAATCGACATCGCGCCAGACATCGTACATACGGTGCGGCGGAAGGCTCATCAGAAAGCCACCGTATTCGGCGCGGCCGATGCCGGGGCCAACCAGGTTGTCAAATGGGAACGTCGAGTAAAACGCCATGTCCGATTCGTTCTGGCTCTCGCCGGTCCAGGTAGTCGTATAGGGATAGCGATTGTCGCGGTCTTCATCGAAGATGACGACTACCGAGCCGACCTCGCCGTGCATCTTCTGGAACTGGCGCACGTAGATGCGGTGTTCGTACCATTTTCGGATGGTCTCGCGCATATCGATGCCGTCCAGTACCGACGTGGTGAACGGCTCGACGCTCACGCGATCTTCCGAAAGCAGGTTCTTGCCTTTTTGTTTTAGGAAGCGGCCGTAGTCTTCCACCACCAGATCCTCCGGCGGATAGGAGCAGATGCCTGTGCCATCCACCTGGCTGGCCCACTCGCCGGGGAATTTCTCCTTCTTGCGAGGCCGCAATCCAAACAGGCGCAAGCGGCGCTTGGTGCTGGGCAGGCGGCGGTGCAGGCGTATGCGTCGCGTGTCGCGCCACATCTGGTCTCCCGAGATGCGCACCGTGAGCAGCGGCGATTCCTCGCTTTGCGGCGGATACTTGCCGGCGGTTTCCCAAACGTCCCACGCGTAGTTGTCGTCCACCACGCTGCGCGCCGCCACCGCCATATCGAATATGCCGGCGCACAATTCCTGGGCTGCCAGCGCCAGGTTGCGTGTGTAACGGGCGAGCAGCCGGCGCTGCCAGTGGGCCATCCGCTCGCCGGTGGAAGCCTCGTACTCTTTTTCCGCCGCCAGCAACACGGCCAATTGGGCGTGGCGCCGGTCGATCAGATTGTGTTCCGTCATCGCGGCGCGATAGTTCTCGTAACGCCACTGAAGCTGCGGATACTCGACCGCGATCTCACCGAGCGACTCCGGGTGCGGATTGAGCAGCTCGATGTCCTCGCGGCGAATGCTGGCGAGCGGCTGCGCCTGCGGTTCCTCCATCGCATCCAGCAGCGGGTCGAGCAGGTTAAGCGATACCACCACCAACACGCTGGCCGTGGGGTCTGCGCCTTCCAGTTTCCAGGCGATACCGGCGGCGTGGCGCGCGATATCCTCCGAGCGCGGCTGCGGATAGACGCGATAAGCTTCGACGAAGCGATCCAGGCCGATGGCGCGCATCGCGTAAGGGTCTGGGTAAGCGTCGGGCAGATGCGGGCGCTCGCCGGATTCGGGATCGGCGAAAAAGATTTCGGCGCCGATTTCGAGACCGGTGCGAATCGCTTCGGTGAACGGATCGGCCGGCTCGACGAGCACATAGGTGGCCTCATCGTCCTCCGGATAGAAGATCAGCGACATCTGCGGCAGGCGTTCGACGGCGCGCACCCAATCCGGCTGCAGGCTGACGGGCAGCTCTAGCGCGATTACCTGCGGACGCTCGCGGAGGATGGCTTGGCGCACCTCGATCGCGAACTCGAGCCGGCCAGGCGCCACCGGGAAATAGGTGAACCGGCCGCGGCGCAGGCTGCCGGCTTCAGGAATCGGCTGACCGTCGTCGGGCATAGCGCAGCGCTTCCTCTCCGAGCACGCGGCCGATCGAGATTTCGAGTGCCTCGTGCTCGTGAGTCTTCTGTGTGGCCAGGCTCTTCAGCTTGATGGCGAAACGGGCGACGTTGATCCCGTCGCGCACGGTATACCGCTCGTCGGCCGCGTGCGCCATCTGCAAAAAGTCGGTGACGTATTCGAGTATGCGCTCTTCGGCGAAGGGCAGGTTCTCGCGCAGGATCTGGTGCTCCTCTTCGCGCTCCGGAAAGTCGATGAAGATCTGCGGTTGCAGGCGCGAATGGATATACTCGGGCAGTTCGAAGGTGGAGGCGTCGTCGTTCATCGTTGCCACCAGGCGGAACTGCGGGTGCGCTTTGATCTTAATGCCGGCCACGATGGATTCAACGTACCGCCGGTTGTCGAGCAGCGGCGCCAGGCTGGCCCAGCTCTTCTCGCTCATCCGGTTGCCCTCGTCGAGGATCGCGATGCCGCCGCGAATCATCGCCGTGACCAGTGGCGAGGCGACGTAGCGTAGGCTGCCCGTGCCCTCGATCACCGGCGTGACGAGCAAGTCCTCCGGCCGCGTGTCCATCGTCGCCTGGAGAATGTAGACCTCGCGCCCCATTCGCTTGCCGGCCGCGTAGGCGAGCGTGGTCTTGCCCACTCCCGGCTTGCCGAGCAAGCGCGGATTCATCGGCAAATCCTGCTCGTTGATCACCATCCACGCCGCCAGCAGGTGGCGCATCAACTCGCTCTGTCCCACCCACTCGGCCGCCAACTCATCGGGATGAGCCAGGTGGAGCGTGACGCCTTCGATTTCAACCGTCATCTGTCTTTCATTATCCAGCAAGCAGGACCGCGGAAGAAATCATGGCCACGTAAACACTGATGAACACAGTGAAAAAACTGAATCCCTTAGTTATGGGGTTCTTATCCGTGTTTATCTATGTTCATCTGTGGCCAGCAACGGTTCCTCTCGCACGCGCCCCTAATCCAGGTCGATATCGCGCACGATCGGTGGCGCGTTGGGGTTCTCCTTGGCGCGCTTGAACAACTCGTCGAATTTCTTTTCGAGCACCTTGCCATGCGATTTTTGCGCATCCACCTGCTTTTGGAAGACCTCGTCGCGGCGCGCTTCTTCGCCTTTTAGCTTGACCACCTCGGCTGCCAGATCCTCAATCGGTTTGGGCCGTTGCGGAATGGTGTGGGCAATGATGGCGCGCGTTTCGGCATCGATCCTGAGAATCGCCTCGCAGCACGGGCACTGCACGTCGAACATAGCTTTGGCCATGCAACCATAGTACGCGATGGAACGGAGCCTTGCGGTTTCGCCAGGCTCCGAAGGGAGATGATTGTGAGGTTTTGAGAGGTGTAAAGGTGGGCTTACTGGTGCGGTGACGCTTTCAGCAGGGGTAAGGTAGGATCAATCTTCTCCCATCGGGCCTGAGTAATTCTGATCACGATAACTTATTGAGCAATTAACATTCCAAATCCTAACTGGCGTGGAATCAATCCTGGCATCCAAAACCGGAGCTTCCCCGCAGGCAGATTTGGTACCAATGTGTCAGACAAGTACACCAACCTTCCACCAATCGCCATAGTCCGGCAATAACTTGCCACCTAGGCGGATGGTATAGTGAACGGTTATGATGGCCGCCACCGAATCCGTGCTGGACTTATTCCGCTTTACGGGAGCTTACTTGGAGGGCCACTTCCGCCTGACAAGTGGCCTGCACAGCGACCGTTACATGCAATGCGCGCTGGTGCTGGCGCACCCGAAGGCGGCGGAGAAGATGGGCAAGATGCTGGCTGCCGCGTTGCAGCCGAAGCTGGCGGCAGGGGTCGCCGTGGTGGTCTCGCCGGCGCTGGGCGGTTTAATCATTGGCCACGAAGTGGCGCGCGCGCTGGGCTGCCGCCACATCTTCACCGAGCGCGATCCGGAATCCCGAAAAATGGTTTTGCGGCGGGGGTTTTCGGTCGAGCCCGGTGAAATCGCCTGCGTGGTGGAGGATGTCATTACTACCGGTGGCAGCACTATTGATGTGATCGCCGTTCTCCAACGGGCGGGCGCCAATGTGGTGGCCGCCGGTTCCATCATCGATCGCAGCGGCGGGACTGCGGACGTGGGCGTGCCGCGCGCGGCACTGGCCACCATCGAAGTGGCCGCTTACAATCCCGAGGAGTGCCCGCTGTGCCAGCAGGGGATTCGGCTGGTGAAGCCGGGCTCGCGCCCCGCGTGATTCGCCGCATCCGCATCACGCTGGCCTACGATGGCGGACCCTTCCATGGCTGGCAGGTGCAGCCGGGCCTGGCGACCATTCAGGGCGCACTCGAGGAAATCGTTTCCGGCATGGAAGGCAAGCCGGTACATGTAGCAGGCTCGGGCCGCACCGATGCCGGCGTGCACGCGCTCGAGCAAGTGGCCGCCTTCAGCATCGAGAATCCCATCCCGCTCGCCAACCTGCGCCGCGCCATGAACCGCTTGCTATCGCCCGCCATTCGCATTCGCTCGGCCGAAGAGGTGGACGCCGCTTTTCACCCGCGCTTCGACGCCAAAGCCAAGACCTACGAATATCGCATCGCCCGCGGAGAGGTTTGCAGCCCGTTCGACTGGCCCTTCGTGCATCACTATCCCTACCCGCTGGACGAAGATCGCATGGCGCGGCTGGCCGGCGTTTTCGCTGGCGAGCACGATTTCAGCGCGTTCGCTGCCGCCGACGACCGCGACGACGAAGGCCGCTCCACGGTGCGAACGGTTTTTTCCTCCGTGCTCACGCGCGATCGGGACCGGCTGGTTTACCGCGTTCGCGGCAGCGGCTTCTTGAAGCACATGGTGCGCAACCTGGTGGGCACGCTGATCGAAGCCGGCCGTGGCAACATTGCCGATACCGCATTTCCGCCAGAGTCCGGCGCCACCGCTCCGCCCAAGGGCCTCTTTCTGGTTGGTGTCGAATACTGAGAGCCAGCCGGGCCGGGCGTGCCAGGAGGCGCCCACCGGTCCGTCGTAGGGGCCGGGCATGCCCCAATGCTGTCCAAATTAGCCGGAAGGGGCCTTGATCGCCATTGAGAACATTGGACGAGTATGGTCCGCAACGGCTAGTTTCCGGACCTGGTTCCCCCTTCCG
>Ga0181529_10001884_pt1 | contig 26188 bp, 16 predicted proteins | sample PEATcosm2014_Bin_36_FD_119763 | JGI IMG/M metagenome (GOLD analysis project Ga0181529, IMG submission 119763) | Peatland microbial communities from MTU Mesocosm Facility, Houghton, MI, USA - PEATcosm2014_Bin10_30_metaG | ecosystem: Environmental > Terrestrial > Soil > Wetlands > Peat | place... | reverse complement strand
GCCTTCCGGAGGGAGCGTGGGGCTTCAGCCCCACGAATAAGTCCAACTAATTCAGCGGGCTTTAGCCCCGGGCCTTTTGCCAGAAGCAGCAATCAAGCCTTTTTCCGCAGCCTGTTTAGCCCCAGAGGGGCTGTTTGTGCCAGATCGCCGGCGTGCCCCTCGCACCTCAAACAGTCTCACAACCCCTGCGCTATAGTTGACTTGATGCGTCGAAACAATAGACAGACGTGCGCCAATCCTCCCTGGAGAATCCTCCTCGCGCTCCTCTGTGTCCTGTTGGTCGTCGTCCTCGGCTCCGTGCAGGTCGCGCACACCCACAATGACGGCAACGAAACCCACGCCGACTGTGCTCTCTGCGCCGCCGCCCACATCTCCGTTCATCCCGTTCATGCTCCTGCCCCCGCGCCAACGACCTCCGTCGTCGCCACGCTGGAGCCCTTGACGCCGCCCATTCTGCCCAGCGCACTCTCGACCTTCGCCCTCTTCACTCGTCCCCCGCCTGCCAGTTGACATCGTCCCCACCCAGAACCTCGTCAACACGCAACAGGCAATTCATCAAGGGGAACTTCATGAACACGTCCAAACGACGCGGCATCTCCGCAGCATTCGTCATCCTCGCCACATCTCTCACCCTGTTCGTGCCTCGCGTCTCGGCGCAATCGCCCGCGCAGACGCCTACTCAGCGCCGTCCCGCGCCCGCCCGCGTCCAGTCCGCCGGAAACGCCGGAACCATCTCAGGCCTGGTCGCCGACCCCACTGGCGCGGTCATCGCCAACGCCACCGTCACTCTCGCCAACGCTGTCAGCGGCCTCTCCCGCACTGCCACCACCGACAACTCCGGCGCATACACCATCTCCAACATCCCCTTCAACACCTACCGCCTCACCGTCTCTGCACGCACCATGTCGCCTGCCTCGCAGACCGTTGATGTGCAGTCCTTCGTCCCCATCGCCCTCAACGTCACCCTCCAGATCGCCTCCGCCAGCACTGTCATTGACGTCACCACCACTAGCGGCGACCTCGTCGAAGCCGATCCCGTAGGCCACACCGATGTGGACCGCGATCTCTTCGCCAAGATTCCCCTCGAAAGCATCTCCTCCTCGGTCAGCTCCCTCGTAACGCTCTCCTCGCCCGGTGTCTCGGCAGACTCCAACGGCATGTTCCACGGCATGGGAGACCACGCCTCCAACTCCTTCTCCGTCGACGGCCAGTCCATCACTGACCAGACCAGCAAAACCTTCTCCAACCAGATCCCCATGGACTCCGTCCAGTCCCTCGAAGTCATTCCCGGCGCGCCGCCCGCCGAGTTCGGCGGCAAAACCTCGCTGGTCATCGTAGCCACCACCCGCTCCGGCCTCGGCGAATCCGCACCCACCGGCGACCTCACCGTCTCCTACGGTTCCTTCGGCTCCTCCAACGTCGGCCTCAACCTCGCCACCGGCTCCGCGAAGTTCGGCAACTTCCTCTCCCTCAGCGTCATGGACACTGGCCGCTTCCTCGATCCCCCCGAGTTCCACGCCATCCACGACCACGGCAACGAAGAGTCCCTCTTCGACCGCATCGATCTCCAGTTCTCCAACGCCAACTCCGCCCGTCTCAACCTCGGCTACACCCGTTCCTGGTTCCAGACTCCAAACTCCTACGACTCCCAATACGCCACCCAGTGGCCCATCGCCCAGTTCGTTGGCGCAGTACCGACTGGCCCCAACGGTCTTCCCGTAGGCCCAGCCGACCAGCGCGCCCAGATCCAGACCATCAACCTCGCCCCCTCCTACACCCACGTCATCAGCCCCTCCACCGTCCTCAACGCCGGCTACTTCTTCCGCCGCGACGGCTTCAACTACTACCCCAGCAACAATCCCTTCGCAGACCGAGGCGCGCCCGACCTGCAGCAGGAGTCCATCGCCCAGCAGCGCTCGCTCGCCAACACCGGCCTCCACTCCGACCTCACCTACACCCACGGCGGCAACAACATCAAGGCCGGCGTCAACTACACCCAGACCTTCCTCACCGAAAACTTCCAGCTCGGCATCGTCGATCCCACGCTCCCCATCACCCCCACGCTCGCGCCCTACGACCTAGTCACCGGCGGCAGCGACTTCGCCTTCCACGGCCACACCGACATCAAGGAGTTCGCCGCCTACGCCCAGGACGCCATCACCTTCGGCCCCTGGTCCGGCAATCTCGGCCTGCGCTTCGACCAGTACAACGGCCTCTCGGTCGCCAATCAGGTCGAGCCGCGCCTCGCCCTCAGCTATCACATCAAGCGCACCGGAACCGTCCTGCGCGCCTCATACGCCCGTTCGCTCGAGTCGCCCTTCAACGAGAACCTCATCCTCGCAAGCCAGGGCTGCAACTCCGCCGTCATCGCCGCCCTCATCCCATGCACCCCCGCGCCCAACCGCCCCGGCTTCCGCAACGACTTCCACGCCGGTTTTCAGCAATCGCTCTCCCGCTTCGCTGTCCTCTCCGCAGACTACGTCTGGGAGTACACCCACAACGCCTATGACTTCTCCGTCCTCGGCGCCACCCCCATCACCTTCCCTATCGGATGGAACAACTCCAAGATCCCCGGCTTCGACGGCCGCCTCGACATCCCCTCCATCCACAACTTCACCGCGCAGGTCGTCTTCTCCTCCGTTGCCGCGCGCTTCTTCACTCCGCAGACCAGCGGCCTCGGCACCACCGTGCAGTCCGGTCAGGCTGGCGTCCACACACCCTTCCGCATCGACCACGACGAAAAGTTCAACCAGACCACCCACGCTCAATATCAACTCGGCAAGCGCGGCCCCTACGTCGGCTTCAACTGGCGCTTCGACTCCGGCCAGGTCGCCGGAGCAGCCCCCTGCTACGGCACGCTCGCCTCAAACGACTGTCCGCAGAGCACCACCCTCAACGGCCAGCCCGCCGTCTTGCTACAGGACGCCACCGGCGTAGGCTTAACCGCCGATCAGGAGGCCCAGGCCGGTCTAGCCTGCAACGGAGTCAGCGCCTCGCTCGGCCACCCACTCCCCGCCACATGCCTCGTCTCTCAGTTCACCTCGTCGCTGCTCAAGCTCCCCGCACCCAACGCCGAGAACGACGACCACTCCCCCGCGCGCATCGCTCCTCGCAACCTCTTCGATCTCTCCTTCGGCGAAGACAACCTCCTGCGCCGCAAATCCGCCGACAAGCGCACCCTCTCGGCCTCCGTCACCATCGTCAACCTCACCAACAAGGTCGCCCTCTACAACTTCCTCTCCACCTTCTCCGGCACGCACTTCGTCAGCCCCCGCTCCCTCACCGCCCAGCTCGCCTACCACTTCTAGCTCACCATAGGATCGTCATTCTGGCCTGAGCGAAGTCGAAGGCCAGAATCTCTGTATTTGTCCCCAATGCGTGTCCCATCTTCGCCGCTCACATCGCGTCTAAGGTGGGGTCTGTGTTGCGGCTGTCCCACATCGTCATTCCGCCTCTCAGCAGCATCCGCACGCATGGCCATGCCAAGCTGATCTGCCCTCTTTGATCAGGATGGGAATGGCAACCAGCGCAGCCATCGAATCGAACCATGCAATATGAAATGCCGCATTGGCCGCGAGGCCAGACAGAGTGATGAACGCAAGGTAGGCGCAAGTGGCCGATTGCACGGCATCGGCTGCCAGCGCCGCGTTCCCGCTGCGGCGCGCCTCACGGCGCTTCAGTGAAGCCAGAACAGGCATTGCAATCAGCGCCGCAACGGTAATTCCCATCCCTGCGCGACTTGTTTCAGGCCGCAACCGCAGCGCGAATGACGCAACAGCAATCGCCGCAACCACCAATGCCAGCACAAACAGCAGAACTCCGGCTACGCGGCCGGCCCGCCGTTCGGAGATCGATATTCCCGGAATCCACTGCAACGCCACAACGCTCGCGGACAGCAGCTCCACCAGGCTGTCCGAGCCGAAGGCCAGCATCGCTGGGCTGTGCGCCGTTACCGCCGCATACGCAGAGACGACCAACTCCACCAACATCCATGCCAGCGTGACACCCTGCAACCACAGCACTGTAGGCCTCGGCTGCGCAGCGCGTGCGGAATTTGGCTTCTCCGGCCAAGCACCGTTCTGGACAAGGTTTGCCATCGCGTTTCAGCCAGTATCGCAAGCTCTCAAACGAATCGGAAGCTACCCCACACGGCAGATCAGGCACTTCAGGTAGCTCGACTCCGGCAGCGTCAATATCGCCGGATGGTCCGGCGCGGCCCCGCGCATCTCCAGCACCTGGACCCTCCGCCCTGCGTCCTCCGCCGCCGCCCGCACCACTCCGCTGAACTCCTCCATCCCAACATGGTGCGAGCAGGAGCAAGTCACCAGCGTCCCGCCCCCACTTCCAGATCCGGCCAGCATCTTCATCGCGCGCAAATTCAGCTCCTTGTACCCGCGCATCGCTCCCTCCGCCGCCCGCTTCGTCTTGGCAAACGCCGGAGGATCGAGCACGATTGTGTCGAATCGCTCTCCTGCCTCCGAATAATCGCGCATCAACTCAAACGCGTCCGCCTCAATCCAATTCACTCGCGCCGTAATCCCCTGGTTCAGCGCGAGGTTCCGGTCCGCAACCTCCAGCGCCGCGCGGCTCGCATCCACTCCCGTAACCCGCTCGCACACCCGCGCCAGATGCAGCGCAAACCCTCCCTGATACGTGCAAATATCGAGCGCTCGCCCGCGCGCCCACTTCGCCGCAGCCGCATAGTTCAGCCGCTGGTCCAGAAACGCTCCCGTCTTCTGCCCCGCTCCCGCGTCGAAGTGGAATCGCAGCCCATTGATCGCAAACACCGTCTGCAGCGCCGCCTTGCATCTCTTCCGCACGAACAGCGGTCCCTCCGGCGCTGGTTCCAGCCGCTCCAACTCGCGCACCCGCGCGTCCGGCCGCTCCACCACCGTCGTCACCCAGCTCTGCTCCGCCAGCACCTCGGCCAGCACTCAGCGCACGTCGTCCTGCGCTGTCCCCTGCGTCAGCAACTGCACCACCACCAGCTTCCCGTAGCGGTCCATCACGATCCCCGGCAGCTCATCCGCCTCTGAGAACGTCAGCCGGCAGGCATTCGTCTCGTCCCCCGAGAACGCCTCCGTTACCAGCCGCTCCCGCAGCCGGATCGCCGCCCTCACCCGCTCCCTCACCTCACCCAGATACTCCGCGCGCCCCACTCCCGCCTGCCGCGAGACCATTCGCAGCGCAATCTCCGACGAATCGCTATACAGCGCCGTCCCCAGCGCGATCCCCCGCCCATCCACCACCGTCACCAGCGCGCCGCCAGGCAACTCCCCAGGCTGCATCCGTTCCACGTCCGACCGGTACACCCACAGGAACCCCACCCGTAGCCGCTCCGCCGCCCGCCGCGTTATCCCTGCAACCGCTCCAGCTCCATTTGCCTCGAATGCCATTCCTCATCCTCGCACAGACCGCCGCGCCCCATCCTGCCGCATCCACAAACGATGAACCCGCGTCGGGGTCCGCGCGGGTCGTAGTGAATGTTCTTCCTTTGAATTCTGGTTCTCTACCAGAGCGTGCAGCTATGTTTTCCTGTATTTGCGCCGCATCAGTGCGACCGCGCCGAACAGGCCGGTCCCCAGCAGGATCAGGCTGGTCGGTTCAGGAACAGATGCAGAAGGAATCGAGTCCGTTAGGAATATCTGGGTCTCGCTGCCAGGGGCGTAGTCGCCGACGGGCACGTACGCCATGTCATTCGCAAAGTAGCTGGAGGGCAGGGTGGGAGCAATGAGGAGGGCCTGCACAGCCATGGCCTGAGCATTTGCGTCCAGAGCGCCATTGGTATTGGCGTAGGTAAGCGATGGATCCATGATGCTCCAGATGGCGAACTGAACATCGGCAGTCTGTTGGTTCCAGTCAGTAGCGGGGTACTCCTGATAAAGATACGCGTCGGCAAGATAGTCAATCCCCGACTCACCGTCGATAGTGTCGCTGGGGGCGATGGTTGACACGTTGATGGCGTCCACATTCCAGGGCTGATCCAGGCTGACGCCACGGTCATAGTTGAGGCAGGACATCGCAACGAACTGATTGACGCCGTTCGGGCCCGTAACTTGGAATAGATAAGGGTAGACAAACTCATAGTCTTCACTTTGGCCGCTATACCCGGTGAATGTGAGGGTGTCGGCATAGCTCGCACGGGAAACGATGAAGACTAGGGAAAAAACCAGAGCGGCTATAACAGTTTTTAATCGCATGGCACAGCTCCTGGGAATTACATTGCAAACAAGTGCAGCACTACAGTGGTCAAAGGCTAAAAGACTTTGTACAAACTGGCGTCCACAGGCATCTCTGTTCAAACACTGTGCCATTTTGCGCCAGACTTGCGGTCAGTCTTAACCAGCTAACAGGAATGTCTCAATCCCCTTACATTAAATATAGTGAATTTCAAGCTACTTAGAAAGCAAATAACGGTAATCAAACCATTTTGCTGCGGGTCCCCTTGAAATGATTACTCGCAGGCGATGACCCATGTTACCTTCCACCTGCATCGTCCGTTTTCCGGGCCACGATCACGCTCGTCTGGAGAAAACTCTCATCGCTCATCCGCCCGCAACATCTCCAGTCCGCTCCGAACCTGTTGATATTGATGAGAAGCTGGGCGGAAAGTTGCACCTTCGATCAATACATTATCCGCCGCCACCCCACCCCTCCCTTCTGGGGCATCTCAAACAGCAGGCCCCGCGTCGAGTTGTCGGCGCGGGCCCATAGTGAATAACTTTCCCTCGAATCCCGTTTCCCTGCCCTCAGTTGCGGCTAAGCCGTCGCGAGCTTGCGGCGCATCAGGCCCACTGTGCCGAGCAGTCCGGTGCCCAGCAGGATCAGGCTGGTTGGCTCAGGGGTGATCGCAGAGGGAGGCGGATCCGTCATGAATAGCTGTGGCTCGCTGCCCGCGGTGTAGCCGGTGGGGACGAACAACTCGTCATTTGCGTATGTACTGGAGGTCTGGTTGGGGGCCGCTCTGAGCGCTGCTGCGGCCAGGGCCTGGGCATTTGCGTCGTAGCCGCTCTGACCGGAAACGTCCGTGGGATCCATGATGTCCCATATGGCGAACTGGATGTCGGAGGTCAGTTGCGCGTTCCCAATGGCGCCGGCGTACTGGTTATAGAGGTAAGCATCGGCTAGAATGTCCAGCCCGGACTCGCCGTCGATGGTGGCGCTCGTACTGACGGACGCGACGTTGACCGGGTTCGCACTCCACGATTGCCCGATGCTGACTTCGCGATTGAAGTTCAGGCACGACATATCGACCAGCGTGTTGGTGCCTCCCGGGCCTGTAACCGTGAAGAGGTAGGGGTCGACGTACACGCCATCGGTGATTTGACCGCCCACGCCGCTCAGCGTGAGGGAGTCGGCATAGCTGACACCGGAGATCGTACAGACGAGGGAGAGGGTCAGGAAAACTACGGTTGTCTTTAATCGCATAGTGAAACTCCTGGGGACCGTACTACAACCAAGTGAAGCAATCAGTGCTCGTAACGTCCTATCAACTTGAACTGCCTTAAATTGGGTCATCGTCCTGGTGCATGTTCTCCGATTCGCTTCAGACTTCACAAACCGGCATAACCGGCTATCGGGGATGACTCGATTCCATCCCCACAATATAGGAGACAAGTAGCCACATTGGAAGCAATTAATGGTAATCAAACCATTTTGTTTCAGCGCGCTAGGAATCGGTTACTCGCGGGCGATACCATGGTTACCTTTGAGAGGCAAACTCCATTGGCTCCGCATCGTCTAAATCGCACGGCCCGGCCCGCGCGCATTCGCCTGTTCTGCTGCGGGGGCTGCCGGGTTCCGGCCGGGCTTCCACCCTCAAATCTGGTTGAGCTGCGCAATGGACGGCACAACCGCATACACCAATCCAACAAGCCGCAACCCGAAATTCTGGACTGAACAGCCGGCCCGGTACACGCTGCTAAATTATTCGCGGCCAATCGCGTCCTTTCAGCATTTCCCCCCGTCTGTATCAATAGTTCCAGATAAACTTGAGATGGAGTGGATGGTCGAGCGATGAGAAACTTCTTCCGTACGGGCGTGGTTGTGGCGGCGTGTTTCCTGCTGACCTCGGTGTTGCCTTTGCAGGCCCAGAGGGGCGGCGGTGGCGGCGGCGGCCAGATGGGCGGCCAGATGGGCGGACAGGCGGGTGGCCAGGGTGGACGCGGCGGTTTTGGCGGTGGACAGATGGGCCAGCCGGTTCAGGGTACAGTCACCGCGGCGACATCCGATAAGTTGACCATCAAGACTGCCACGGGCGATTCCTACGACATCACCGTCACGGCAACCGCCCGCATCATGAAGGCCGGCCAGTCAATCAAGTTGAGCGATGTGAAGCCCGGCGACAACGTCACCGCCATGGGCACCGTGGACGCCGCTAAGAAGACCGTTCAGGCCATGATGGTGAACGACATCGACGCGGCAATGCTCGCCAAGGCCATGGAAAACATGGGCAAAACTTACATCATCGGAACAGTCGCCGCCATCGATGCAGACAATCTCAAGCTTACCGTCCTGCGCTCCGACAAAGTATCCCAGGTGGTCTCCCTCGATGACGGCACCTCCTTCCAGCGCGGCACGCGCGGCGTTATGGCGGATGTAACCGCGGCCGGCGCATTGGGCGCCGGTGGAATGGGCGGAATGATGGGCGGTGGTGGCCGTGGAATGGGCGGCGGCCGTGGAACGGGCGCCGGAGCACAGGCTGCACCGCCAGCTCCAGTCAGCATTACGCTCGCCGACATTAAGGTGGGGGATTCAGTGATGGCCACGGGCACTCTGAAGAATGGCGCATTCACCGTGCTGAAGATGGGCGTCTCCGAACCGCTCGCAGCGGGTGGAGCACGAACCCGTCCTCAAGGCCAGACCCCGCCGGCAGGTGGCTCTGGCGCGCCGGTTCCGCCAATCACCGCTCCGTTGCCCGGTGCGCCTGCGGAGTAATCGGAGTTCAAAGTTTTGGGTGTCCAAACAAGTGGATTGATTTGTCTTGGCAATTTGTGGAGTCGGTTTCGCCTGGCAAGGCAAGACTCCGGTTTGATGTCGATTGCCGATGTTTCGCAGTAGGTTGTTACTCTGTTTTGGTTCGGTCATGGGAGAGTGTTTCGTGCGGCGAGTAAATGCGATGAGGCGGTTTGCGGTGGTGGCAGTGGGTGCGGCGATTCTGGTCGGCACCGGTGATTTTGGCGCGACAGCTCTGGCGCAGACGGCCCAGCCTGCGGCAGCCCAGGCCACAACTGCTCCGGCAGTGCAGGCCCCGCAGGCGCCAATTGCGCAGGCCCCGGTCGCTTCCCCTGCGCAGGCCCCGGTCGCTTCCCCTGCGCAGACTCCCGCGGCTGCGCCTGCTGCTGCGGCAGTTGCGCCGGTTGTTGCCGCCGAACCTCAGGGCGGAACCATCCAGGGCACAGTTAAGGTCAGCGGAGTTCCCCTCCCCGGTGTCGCGGTCACGGCAACCAACACGCTGACCGGCAAAAAGTACGCGACCACCACGGGCATTGACGGCGCATTCCAGATGGCTGTCCCCCGCAACGGCCGCTATGTCGTCAAGACCGACCTCACCGGATTCGCCTCCGTTACCCAGGAGGTCGTGGTGAACGCCTCCAGCCAGAACGGCGGCCTGCCCACGCAAACGGCGGAGTTCAAGGTGGATCTCGCCTCCCGCGTCACCCCGGAGCCAGTGCAGACGGCTACGGCGACCGGCGGTTCAACCGCAATCAGAACCACCGCCGCCGGGGCAACTCCGGTCCGGACCGCTGGCGGCGTCACTCCAGGCGCGGTCGCCAGAGTCGGTCGCGGCACGCAGGCGTTGGCAGTCCAGGGCAGTGGAGAAACAGACCAGACAGACGCAAGCACCACCCAGACGACCACCGACACGCAACTTCCATCGCTCGGTTCGGCTGCCGCCAGCGACGATTCATCGGCGGCGGCAAGTGAGTCCATTGCGGTAACCGGCGTGCAGGGCCAGATCAACGGCCTGGCAACCTTCAGCCAGGACGACCTGCAGAACCGCATTGGGGACATGCAGCGCAACGGTTTCACTAATGGCGATATCGCAAGCTCGCTGAACAGCGTGATGCAGACCGGCACATTCGCTGCTGGCCCAGGCGGCCCAGGTGGCGGTGGCCCCGGCGGCGGTGGCCCCGGCGGCGGTGGTGGTGGATTTGGTGGCGGTGGTGGTGGCGGCGGATTTGGCGGTGGTGGTGGACGTGGCGGCGGATTTGCCGGCGGCGGCGGCTTTGGTGGCGGTTTCGGCGGATTCCGCGGTCAGAACCCCAACGCGTGGCACGGACGAATCTCGTATAACGGTACTGACAGCGCGCTCAACGCAACACAACGTGTATTCACGGGAACTCCGGTCATAAAGCCGGCGTCGGATCACAACAATCTGACCTTTAGCGTCCAAGGAACGCCTTACATTACCGGTCTGATAGCCCCGAACACGAAGCAGATGCTTTTCCTTAGTGTTCAGGAATCGCACGATACAACGCCTTCGACCCTGACGGCCATCGTTCCCACGCAGGCGCAGCGTTACGGAGACCTTACGCCGTCGTATCAGGCTAATCTGGCAACCGGAATAACGGTCTACGATCCAAACACGGGGCAGCCCTACGGCAACACAAACTGCAATCCGTTGCTCGCTGCAATCGATCCTACCCCGACAGCGTGCATCCCGCAGACTGAGCTCAACTCGGCGGGCAGCAAAGCCGCGCAGGCCCTGCTCACCTATTACCCGCTGCCCAACATTACGCCCAACACGTTGCGGGACAACTACCAGATCAATGTTCCCGGCTCCTCGGACGCCAATCAGATCTCAACTCGCTACAACCGCAGCTTCGGCGCCACGACGACGCGCGGAGGACGAGGCGGAGGTGGCGGAGGACGAGGCGGTGGCGGAGGCGCCGCTGGCGGTGGTGCTGGCGGAGGACGCGCAGCAAACCGCAATCTTCCACCCGCCCTGCGCCAGAGCATCGCCGAAAACTTTGCCTACTCGCATAGCGCCAGGGCATCCTCCGGCTTCACGCCTGAGCTCAGCGGCAAGTCGCTGACCAACGGCTACAGCCTATCCAGTGCCTACACTGTGGGCTATGGGCGCTTCAGCGACAGCGCGACACTCAGTTGGAGCCGCTCGCGCAACACCGCGTCGAACTACTTCACCAATGGCCCCGTGAACCCGGCGGTGGCGGCCGGCGTATTCGTCGGCAACCCAGCCATCTACGGCAACAAGTTCTACTACGGCCTCCCATCGCTCGGTATGACCGGGACGACAGGGGTGTCTGGACTGGGCGAACCGGCTCCCAGCGACGCGATCAACCAGACAATCTCCTTCTCGGACTCTGCCAGTTGGGTCCACGCCAAGCACAACATGCGATATGGCGTAGACTTCCATCGCATCCATGCCGACTACACCGGAGGAGGCAATGTATTTGGCTCCTTCACCTTCTCGGGTTTTGCTACTGAGATCCCCGCGGAACAGACATGCAATCCGACTACGGACTCTGGGCAGTGCAAGGAATACCAGAATGCGCAGGGTACGTCGATTTATGGATCGTCCTTTGCCGACTTCCTGCTCGGGCAGCCGCAGCAGACAAAGATCACCGCCCAGTTGGTCAAGAACTACCTCCGCGGCAACTCCTGGGACTGGTATGTGCAGGATGACTGGCGCGCCAAAGCCAACTTCACCGTCAGCTACGGCCTGCGCTGGGAGTACTTCTCGCCATACTCCGAGAAGAACAACCATCTTGTGAACCTGGACATGACGGGGAGTGGCGCCAACCTGCAGATATCGAACGTATGCGCAACTGCGGCAGCCGGATGCGCCCTAACCGCCAGCCAGTTCGGCACACCACTCTCGCTGGTAAAGCCGGACAAATCCATGTACTCCCCGCGCGTGGCGATTGCCTGGTCGCCCAGGTTCGCCTCGTGGGCCAAGAATACAGTGGTGCGGTCCAGCTTCGGCATCAACTACAACACCGGAGCGTATTCGAGCTTCGCGCATTCTCTTGCGGCCCAGCAGCCCTTCGCCATCACCCAAACCAACACGCTCAGTACGCCCAACAGCCCGACCACCTGCACCATGGCCAACATGTCGTGGAACACGCCGTTGAGCACGGCGAATCAGGACACCACCGGCTTCAACTGTTCCACGCAGACCACGCAGAGCAACTACGGCGTTGATCCCAACTACCGCCTCGGCCAGGTCGAGGTGTGGAACCTGGGCATCCAGCGGTCGCTCCCCCAGGGCACCGTGCTCAACATCGACTACACCGGGTCCTACGCCGGCAAACTGGACATGCTGCGCGCGCCCAACCGCAACGCGTTAGGAATCCTCAACCCAAATTCCGTGCAGTTTAGTTACGAGGATTCGCTCGGTTACCAGCGAAGCAATGTGCTAGCGGTCAACTTGCGCGAGCGGATGCATAAGGGAGTCTCGCTACAGGCAACCTATACTCTTGCGCACTCCATCGATAATGCCTCTACGGTAGGAGGAGGAGGAGGCGGCGGATCGATCGCCCAGGACGACCAGAACCTGGGCGCGGAGGAGGCCAACTCCAGCTTCGTCAGGCCCCAGACGCTGAGCGGCAACTTCGTTATCGAGCCGCCCTTCGGCCCCAACCGCGCCTTCTTCAATAAAGGCGGAATAACGTCCCACATCGTCGACGGATTCAACGTCTCCGGCAACTTTACCTACGGCTCGGGCACCCTCAACACGCCGTCTTATTCGGGAACCCCGGCTGAGGTTGCATCCGGGGCCGGAAGTTCTCTCCGGCCCAACCGCGTGCCCGGCCAGGCCATCAAGGGCGCGCACACTCTCGCCGCGTGGTTCAACACGGCGGCATTTTCCACTCCCGCCCCTGGGACCTACGGCAACGCCACGCGCAACTCCATCGAGATGCCCCACGCCCTATCATTCAGCGGTTCGCTCTCGCGCAGCATTTCGTTTGGAAGCACGCGCAGCATGGAGATGCGGCTCAACGTCAACAATGCGCTGAACACAGTACGATTTGGGAACGCGAACACTTCGATCAACTCACCATCCTTCGGGGAAATAACCTCGGCGGGGGCGATGCGGTCCTTCTCCTATAGTTTGATGTACCGGTTCTAGCTGTAGTCGTAAGTCATAAGTTATAGAAGCGCTGAACGGATTGTCGTTTTGAAAGGGCGGGACTTTAGTCCCGCCGCAAGATTCGCAGAATAATCGGGCTTTAGCCCCTGAGGGAATCTGGATTGCGGCGAAGGCCACGATTCAAGTCCTCCAAAGAAGACAGAACAGCAGTGAAGGAGACGGCAATGCAACGAGTGATGGCGGCGGTTTTGGTGGCAGGAATGGTGGTTTCCCCGGCGGGTGTGCCGGTTACGGCCATGGCGCAGCAGCCGGTCTCGCGTGTGAAAACTACGACACTTCACGCAAACGTCGACCGCGTGCTGACCAACGTCGTGGTGCGCGATAAAAAGACAGGAGAGCTGATCAAGGGTCTCAAGGAGACCGACTTCACCGTCTCCGAAGACAAGAAGCCGCAGCAGATCACCACCTTCGACTACCAGAACGTCGATACAGCCGTTACGCTCGCCGAGGCCACCACCATCTCCGGCGTCACAACCACCAAGAAGAAGACCATCGCCGACCTGGTCAACAACGACTTCGCCGCCGCCCCAGACGAGTTGAAGGACCATCGCCTCATCGTCATGTTCTTCGACCTCAGCAGCATGCAGCCCGAAGACATCACACGCGCCGTCGACGCGGCCAAGGATTACATCAATAACAAAATGGCCCCGGCCGATCTCGCGGCATCCGTCAGCCTCGTCGCCGGCCTCAGCATGGACCAGGACTTCACCAACGATAAAACCGCCCTGCTCAAGGCCGTCAGCAAGTACGATGGCAGCTCGGAGTCAGGCTACGACGCAGGCAGCGAAGGCGGCAACTCCTCCGACTCCTCCGACGACTCCTCCAGCTTCACCGCCGACGACAGCGAGTTCAACGCACTCAACACCGACCGTCAGCTCTACGCCATCCGCACCATCTGCAAGTCCATCGAGAAGGTCGAGCAGAAGAAGAGCATGTTGTACTTCTCCGGCGGACTCACCCGCCAGGGCATCGAGAACCAGGCAAGCATCCGCGCCGCCACCAACGAGTGCGTCAAGGCGGACACCGCTATGTACGCCGTCGATACCCGCGGCCTGCAGGCACTCAACGCCGTCGGCGACGCTTCGCAGGGCAGCCGCCGCGGCACCGGAGCTTACAGCGGCGCTTCCATGCAAGGCCAGTTGAACTCCAACTTCAGTTCGCAGGAGACCCTCGGCACCCTCGCCAGCGACACCGGCGGCAAGCTCTTCGTCGACTCCAACGACTTCGCGCCCGCCTTCCAGCAGGTGCAGCACGACACCGAGGCCTACTACATCATCGGTTACCACGCCACCAACGTCGCGCGCGATGGCACCTATCGCCACCTTTCCATTTCGCTGAAGGGCCATCCCGAAGCCACTCTTGAGTACCGCCCCGGCTACTATGCCCCGGCAGACTTCCAGCACGCCAAATCCGAGGACCGCGAGCTCGCCCTCACCGAGCAGATGCGCAGCGATGTTCCAGCCACTGATGTCGCAATCTATCTCCAGGCCCTCTACTTCCGTCTCGAGGACGGCAAGTTTTTCGTCCCTGTCTCGCTCGTCATCCCCGGCTCGCAGATCAACGCCGTGCAGGTCAAGGACAAGGACAAGGCCACCATCGACATCCGCGCAACGGTCAGGAACGCGCAAAACATCGTCGTCGGCCAGTTGCCGCCCAACACATCTGTCAAACTCGACCTCGATGCCAACCAGATGCTGCTCAAGAAAAACGTCCAGTACTCCACCGGCTGGACGCTCGCCCCAGGCAAGTACCACATCAAGTTCGTCGTGCGTGAGAACCAGTCCGGAAACATGGGCAGCTTCGAGACCGACATCCAGGTCCCGGATATGCGCAAAACCCCGCTCAAGCTCAGCTCGGTCGTAATGTCCAGCCAGCGCACGCCAAACACCATCAAGAAGAACCTCGACCCGCTGGTGCGCGACGGCCAGGAGTGGGTGCCCAACGTCTCCCACGTCTTCCGCCAGGACCAGCATCTCTTCTTCCTCTACGAGGTCTACAGCCCCACCAAGGACAAGGACACCACCGCCACCTCTGCGACCCAGGCAGCAACGCAGGCCGCCAATCCCGGCCTCACCAAAAAGGAAGCCGCACCCGTTCGTGTGCTCACCAGCATCGAGTTCCTGCTAGGCGGTGTCAAGGTCTACGAGACCCCGCTGGTCGAGGCAACCTCCATCAACATCCCGGAGCGAGATGCCGTCGCCTTCCAGTTTGACGTCCCGCTCACCGGCCTCAAGCCCGGCACCTACGTCTGCCAGGTCAATGTCATCGACGATGCGGGGGGCACATTCACCTTCCCGCGCATGGCCCTGCGCGTAACACCGGCAGCGGCAGCCGCGCCAACCGCGACTCCAGTGGTCGCGGTTCCTCCGGCCACTCCGCCAACCCCGGCAGCCAAAACGCTCTAATGCCGCGGCCCAGATATACCTGGGCCGTATCGACAGATAGCTGCACCACATAGTATTGATTTATATAGGTGCTGGGTGCCCCATCTTCGCCGCAGTCTCGTCGCGGCTAAGGTGGGGCCGAAGGCCGTGTGCCCCACATCTCGATCCTGGGATGTGGGGTCTTTCGTTCCAGCCGAACAGCCGCAACACGCCGGGCCGGGTGCCCCATCCATCGCGGTCTTATCACGATGGATAGGATTCCACCTCAACTTCGTCATCCCGGCCGCGGCGCAAAATTACAATTACCGTCATCCCGACCGAATTACCGTCATCCCGACGAATTACCGTCATCCCGACCGAATTACCGTCATCCCGACCGGAGGCGGCGTACTTTGCCGCCGCAGTGGAGGGACCCCCGCATTTCGCCTTTGCTTGTTCTTGCCGTTGTTTGTTCCGTCGGGGTGACAGCCGTCGCTACTGCGGCAATCTCATTTCGCCTTTGCTTGTTCTTGCCGTTGTTTGTTCCTGCCGTCATTCTGAGCGCTCCTTTCGAGCTCGAAAAACCCCGATACCGCTCGCACTCCCTTAACCCTTCACCCCTTTCTCCCTCAAAACTCCCGACCATAGCTCACAGCCCATAGCTCATAGCCGAAGCAAAAAAATCGCTGTTTCCCACTCTCAAAAACCTCAGCAAATCCACTTGTCAAGCCCCTCGACACCAAAAAATCCCAATAACCCCCACTCCATCAACCACTTCCGCCAGAAAAATAGTTGGCATAGTAGTTATGCTCCGCTTGATACACTTAACATATGGATCAAATCCATCGAGCTTTCGTGCGGAAGCCGCCCGCTCGCACCGATCTTTCTCAACCGAATAAGCCACACCGGATCAACATCTTATCCGAGAATCCCCACGCGCCGTCATTTTTGCGCAGCCGCAGGAGCCATCATTCTGGTGCAGTCTCAGGAGTCGTCATTCTGGCGCAGCCAGAATCTCCGTATTTGCCTTTCTAGCGCCGCTGCACCTTCAGGAGAACCGATGCAAGCCGCACCGAATCAATCTTTTGCCAGAGCCACGCTCCGCAAAAGCCTCTGTTTCACCCATAACCCTTATTTCCTGAATCTTTTATACGCAACTTCCATGCAATGAACCTTTTGGCCAGCCGCAGCAACGCAACCGATTGATTCCAAACCGCTTACAAATAAATCGTTCATTATGTATGTTTTCCCTGTAGCCACCACATAGCAATCAACTTACGCACCACTCCGCCGCCAAGGGGGATGGCAGGGGGAGGGGACGAACAAACAGCGATGAAACTGCGAAGAATCCTGCAATTCTTAGCTTGCAAATCTGCGAAGCTTGCCTCTCAACATCAGGTTTGCTCTTCCGTCTCTGGCTCTCATTCGATGAAACGCATTTGTGTGCGCAACGTCTAATTGTCTAGACATCTCGCATGGCACTGCGGCGCTTTGCAGGCGGATATACTTAACTCAGCGACTCCACAGAGCAACGCCCGCAGCCACGCACAGCACAATTCGCATGAGGACTTATCTACCGATGGACACACAGAAACAAGCGCCACACGATCTCTTCGCACGCATTCGCAACCACCGTCTGAGCGCGACCTTCGCGCTGCTGGCGGTCCTCTCCTTTGGCATTCTCGTTGGCTCCATCTTCACCCGCTCGGTCAGCGCCAAGGGACAGGCAATCGACTCCTCGGACGCGCGTCCGCTCACTATTCCCAATCCTCGCGATCTCTCCAACGCCTTCTCCAAGATTGCCAAGGACGTTGGCCCTGCGGTGGTCAACATCAACACAGTGTCGATTCCCAAGCAGTCCGCCAACCGGCGCTCCAACCGCCGCGGCCAGATCATCCCCTTCGGCAATCAGGGCAACGGCAGCGACCAGGGCGACATGCAGGACCTCTTCAACCGCTTCTTCGGCGGCCAGGGCGGAGATGACGGCGAAGATCAGGGTCTCGGCGGCAAGCGCGAGGCGCTCGGCTCCGGCTTCATCGTCGATTCGCGCGGATACATCATCACCAACAACCACGTCGTCGACAAGGCTGACAAGATCTACGTCAAGCTCTCCACCGATCCGGACAACGACGGCGAAGACGGCCGTCCGGCGCACGTAATCGGCGTGGACAAAGAGACAGACATCGCGGTGATCAAGATCGACGCGCCGCAGCCGCTACCCACCGTCAAGCTGGGTAACTCCGACGGGGCGCAGGTGGGCGATTGGGTGCTGGCGATTGGCAGTCCGTTTGGGCTCTCGAAGACCGTCTCGGCGGGCATCGTCAGCGCCAAGGACCGCTCCATCGACGATCCCGAATCAAACAGCGCGCCCAGCCAGTTCCAGAAGTTTATTCAAACCGACGCGGCCATCAACCCGGGTAACTCCGGCGGCCCGCTGGTGGATATGGCCGGCGAAGTCATCGGCATGAACACCGCCATCATCACCCAGTCCGCGGGCTCCGAGGGTGTCGGCTTCGCCATGCCGTCCAACACCATTGCCAGCGTCTACAACATGCTCATCAGCCCCGACCACAAGGTCACGCGCGGCTCCATCGGCATCCAATTCCCCTCCGTCGTCCCTGCAGCCGTAACCCGCCAATACGGATTCGCCAACGGAGGTGTCTTCGTCGAGGATGTCACGCCCGGGAAGGGTGCAGCCAAGGCCGGAATCCAGCCGGAAGATGTCATCGTCTCGGTCGACGGCAAGCCGATCAAGGACGGGGATGAACTGGTTGCCAACATCTCCTCGCGCAAGGTGGGCTCAACCGTGCAGATAGGCTATCTCCGCGACGGTAAGCTACACACCGCCAGCGTCAGTATTGGAGATCGCAGCCAGCTCGAATCAGACGCCAGCGGCCCAGGCAGCCAGAACGCCACTCCGGACCAGTCCGACGCAGGCGAGAGCAAGCTCGGTATCCAAGTGGATTCCGTGCCAGCCCAGCTTGCAGCCAAGCTGAACATTCAGGGTGGGGTCATAATCTCGAGTGTGCGGACGGGCTCGTTTGCCGACGATATCAACCCGCCGCTCGCCAAGGGAATGATTATTCTGGGGATCAACAGAAAGCCGATCTCCAACAAAGCCGATTTCAACACCATCGTCGGTGGCCTGAAGTCGGGCCAGGACGTGGTCTTCAAGGTGAGAGTGCAGGGAGCGAATGCGCCCGCCGGTGACTCCTACTTCGGAGGCACCCTGCCATAACCCGTGCTGCAAACCTGGCAGGAGCCCCCGCCATCCGGACCACGCTCCTGCCAGGTATCAACTAAGGATACCCGCTAAGATGCAGAATCCATGATTCGTGTTGCCAAATTGTGAATTCTGGGTATAGTCTGACCACGTCAGCTAGAGCCTTGCACGGGTTCTTTGTCAAATCGCTCCATGAGGTCTATCCGTATTATGCGTTTGGGTCAAATCGTTCTGTTGTCAACCCTTATACTTGGCTCGACCTGCCCCGCAGTCGCGCTCACACACGCGCGCCGCGGACCTACCTCGCCGAGAATCAGCAAACGCACTTCCAAGACCAAGCCACAGAGCCAGCGAACCATTGACGATGTGCGCGCCACCCAGATCCAGAGCGCCCTCATCCGTTCCGGGTACCTCTCTGGCGAGCCCAGCGGCCACTGGGACGCGGAAACCCAGGCCGCAATGGAGCAGCTGCAGGGTGACAACGGCTGGCAGACCAAGCTGGTGCCCGACTCGCGCGCCATCATCAAACTCGGCCTCGGATCCAGCACCGCATCGGGCAACTCCCTCACCGACCAGGCCACGCTCTCTACATCCAGCCAGCCCAATGCATTCCCGCGCTAATAGATCTTCTTCCCTGCAATCGGCCATTCCCTCAAAATCTTGTGCGGAGTGTCGCAGTTTGAGACGCAGTACCAACTGTGTTCGCAGCCTGGATTAAAAAACGGCGGGAACAGGCATTTTTTACCGTTTCCCGCCAAGCGCTCTTCTGCGAACGTACAAACTAATCTGGTGAGCAATGCCTTGAACTAGGCCCCCTTCTCGTCCTCATCGTGCTTTTTTCTGGCCGTCATGCCCTTGGTATTCGCCGAGTTGTCAGAGCGCAACCCAGCCAGCGCAGCCCGCAGTCGAACCACCGCCGATGAGTGAATCTGCGAGACGCGCGACTCCACCACGCCCAGCGTCAGCCCAATCTCCTTCATCGTCAGCTCTTCGTAGTAGTAGAGCGTCAGCACCATCCGCTCCTTCTCCGGCAGCTCCTCGATGGCGTCCGTCAGGCGCTGCTTCATCTCGCCCTGCAGGCAGCGAAAGAGTGGGTTCTCGTCCGGCGGTCCTGGAATATAGGTTAGTTCTTCGTCGCCCGAGTCCTCGGATCGCTGCATGTGCAGGCTGCCGATCTCAAGGCCTTTCAACTCTCCCAGCAACTGCTGGTACGCGCCCAGATCCATATCCATCTCGCGGGCGATTTCCGGCTCCGCCGGCACACGTCCCAGCTTGTGGGTCGCCGAGCGAATCGCCTCCTCGACAGCGCGTCCCTTGCGACGCAGCTCGCGCGGACTCCAGTCCAGCGTGCGCAGTGAGTCAAGAATCGCACCGCGAATGCGGAACTGAGCATAGCTCTTGAACTGTACCTTCTTGGTATGGTCGAACTTGGAGAGCGCATCGATCAGGCCCACTACGCCGGCCGAAATCAGATCATCCAACTCGACATGCTGTGGTAGCCGCTCGTGGATCCGACGTGCCAGGTAGCGCACAGTAGGAAGATGTTCCAGCAGAAGCCGATCGCGCTCCGGCGCGGCCCCGCTCTCCACCCCGCTTGCGGACATCGCTTCATTCAGGGAGAGAAACGGCTCCTTCGCCACCTCCGGCAACTCGTCGAAACCAGACCTTGCCTTGTTTATTCTGTCATGCATCAATAATGTGTAGTCCCTCATGCTTGCCTCTTCTCCAATGCACTGACTTCGAATTCCGCAGCCTGACTCCCACCTGTTGCAACATCAATCTCTAGCGACGATTGGATGCACGATAATGGCCATCGCGTAGCCATATTGCATTAGCTTTTTCTCAGGCATTCCCAAAATGGGTCAGTGTCGCACTGCGAGGGTGCCGGGCGCGATGTAACCCCCATCGAAAAAGTCACTTATTGGCACACGTATTTTCTGGGCGATTAGAGCCTGGTTGAAAGAAGCCATCTATAGCGTGAAAAAGTCGCACATTTTCAGAAGGATAGGTTCTCGTGCAACCTGCCAGGACTGTATTCTTTGAATTATTTATGATTAAGAAATTAGCGGAAACTGGTTGTTCCTCAGTTGCGCATGGCTCCGGTAGCGGATGTCCGCGACTGAAATCTCCGGGTTTGCGCCGGCTAGGATCACTGCACGTTCGAGCACATGCATCAGCTCGCGCACATTACCTGGCCAGGAGTGCTCCAGCAACTTTTCCGCCGCGCCGGGCGCAAGCCGCTTGCGCGGACTCTGCTGTCCCAACTGGTCCAGAAAAAAATCCGCCAGATCATGGATGTCCTCCATTCGCTCTCGCAGCGCAGGCACCTGGATGGGGAAGACCGCCAGCCGGTGATACAGATCCAGGCGAAACGATCCCTCCGCTGTTTGTTGCTCCAGCGGCTGGTGGGTGGCCGCAATCAGGCGCACGTCAACCTGTGTCATCTCATTTCCGCCTACTCGCTGCAACTCGCCCGACTCAAGAAAGCGCAACATCTTGGCCTGCATTCCCACAGGCATCTCGCCGATCTCGTCGAGCAGCAACGTTCCACCATCGGCCGCCTCGATCCGCCCCATGCGCGACTGCACCGCCCCGGTGAAGGCACCGCGGATGTGGCCAAATAACTCAGCTTCCAGCAACGACTCCGGAATGGCCGCGCAGTTGAGCACTCCGAAGGGCTTTCCCGAACGCGTGCTCAGCCGATGCAGGGCACGCGCAACCACTTCTTTGCCGGTCCCCGTCTCGCCTTCGATCAACACCATGGTGGAGCGCGGTGCCACCAGGTGTACCAGCCGCGCCATCTCGCGCATCGCCGGACTATTGCCCACCAACTCCGGCAACAGCATCTTGATCTTGCGTCTTGGCATCTCGGAAACAGGAACAGACTCAACTGTCTCCTGCACATCGAGCCATCTTCCCGAGGAGAGACTCAAACTACGCTGCGAGAACGTCCCATCCGTGACGGTCCCATCCGGCATCGCGCGATAGGCCTCCGGCTCGCGCTTTGTGGCGCCCTCCTCAATCGAATTTCGGGTCGTCGGCCGCCGCACGGGAGACCGATTTGCAGCCCCCTCCTGCGCCTCGCGAATTGTGTGCAGCAGTTCATTGCGCCACGAGCTGCGCGGGCCCGCTGGAAGATCATTACCGGCCCCGGCCGCACCGTCCAAATTCAATTGCTCGATCTCAGGATAGAGCAGCCTTACATGGGCCGCAAACTCCCGCACCTCCAAGTCTGGCAACCAGCCGTCGAGCAGCAACGCCGTAACTGGTTGCGACTCCAGTTGCAGCAGCGCCTCCGCACCGCCGCTGGCCTGCCACACTCGACAGCGCAGGGCAGCCAACCGCTCGCAGAGTCGCAGCCGAAACTCAACGTCCGCGCTCACCACCACCACGGTCCGCGCCTCTGCCGTCCGTTCGGCTGCATCCAGCCCAACGTCCAGATACATGTCTCCGGGCGCAGTCTTCATGGTGTCTGGCGCCGAATCCCTGACAGCATTCCGCAACCGCGCCTTCATTTATCTACCTCGAACTTCTCGGCCTCGTCCTCCCGCATCGCCTCATGCAGTATCTCGCGCATCGACTCCACCAACGCCACCAGGCGCCGGCACTCCGCCAGCCCGGTCTCCATGGCCTCGCGATAGTTTTCTTGAGTGTCGGTCAAGGCTGCCATCTCCAGAGTGCAAAGCAAGGTCGTCAACGGCTGGCACAGCTCATGCAACTTCGCGCTGAGCTGCTTCATCTTCTTCCTGCGATTGCTTCTGCCTCCAAGCTCCTCCGTCTCAGGCATGGGGCGCACGCCTCCCTGGCGAAAAGATCGACGTCAACACCGTCGCCGAGTGACTCGCACCGGCCTTGAGATCGCTGTCCTCCAGTGCGCCCAGCAGGTAGCCCTCGCCGCGCACCGTGCGAATCACCGAGTGGCAATCTGCGGACGGGTTCTGTGACGCAACTGCATTTCTGCCCAGTTTCTTGCGCAGATAATTGATATAAACCTCGACGATGTTGGACTCCGTGCGGCTCGTCCTGGAGGCGATTGCACTGTCCCCAAGCGGCATCCTCCACACCTCCCGCAACAACTCTGCGCGGCTGCATACGCGCTCGCCGCGCCGCCGCATCAACGATTCCAGCAGGGAGAACTCGGTCGCTGTCAGCTCCACGTCGCGGCCTGCCTGTGTTACCCTCCGCTGGGCACGGTCCATCGCCAGATCGCCAAAGTGCAACACCGTGTCCTCGAACTGGCTGCGCCGCCGGGAGAGCGCCTGTAGGCGCGCGCGAAGCTCATGGAAGGAAAACGGCTTCATCACAACGTCGTCAGCACCCAGTCGCAGACACTTCACCCGCTCCTCCATCTCGGCCCTCCCCGTCAACACCAGCACGGAGGTGGAACGGAAGTGCTCCTGCATCTCAGCCAGCACCTCGATTCCGTCCATACGCGGCAGGCCCAGGTCCAGAATCATCAGCTCAGGACGCAACTTTGCCGCAAGCTCAAGCGCCGCCTCGCCATCCGTCACCACCACAACATCGTGGCCGTCGAGCTTCAGCCCCTGTTGCAGAAAATGTCCTAATGCGGAATCGTCCTCAACAATCAACACATTCATAGGCAGCCGACCTATAGAGGAATCCAGAAGAGCAATATCCCAGCCCCTAGAACTTTCTTATCGGCCTAATCGCCGATTTCATCTGTCTATTCCGAGTTGCCTGGAATTCGACAGGACACTCCCCGGCACCTCTCCGTATTCCCTCCCTCCGCTCTCTTCTAACTGCAACGCTATGCACGGTTTCGCCGCGCCACTGTGGTGCAAAATCTGGTAAAGCGGAACAACACCCACGCCGTATGAAAAAGTATCCCGCGCGGAACAGAGAAAAAACCTGCATTTTCACTTTGCCTCGGCTTATTCCCGTCCTCAGCCATCAACGCGGAATTGTCATCTCGGCCCAATCCGAATATGATTCTTATGGCTTCCATAGCGGGTGTACTGGTGTTTTTAGCTCGACCCACCGAACTTCTGCGTTCAAGCTCACAACACTGTTTTTTCCATAATCTGTCCGTTATCTGCGGTGTATGAACGGCCGCCGGAGCTTCTAATTCATGCCCAGCAATACTGCCAACTTTGCCCAGGAGGGGATCACCGCCTCCGCACCTCAGAATTCAAACCTTCGTTGGTTTGTCTGCGCCCTGCTCTTTGCCGCCACCACCATCAACTATATGGACCGCTCCGCGCTCGGGCTGATCGAGCCGCTCCTGCATGTTCCCTTCATGGGTTGGGTTCCCGGTGTGCTGCCTAAGTTCCAGGACGCCTATAACCTCAACTATGCCCACATTGTCGAGTGCTTCATGATCGCCTACGGCGTTGGCTTTCTCTTTGCCGGACGCATCATCGACAAACTCGGCACCAAAGTCGGATACGCCTGTGCCATTGCGGTCTGGGCATGCGCCTCACTCGGCCATTCCATCGTCAGCAGCGTAATTGGCTTCTGCCTGGCCCGCATCTTCCTTGGCTTCGGCGAGAGCGGCAACTTCCCCGCCGCCATCAAGGCCACCACCGAGTGGTTCCCCTCGGAAGAGCGCGCATTGGCCAATGGAATCTTCAACTCCGGCTCCAGCGCCTCCTTTTTTATCGCCCCAATCCTCATCGCCGCCGTCACTGCCCGTTTCGGCTGGCACTCAGCCTTTATCTGCACCGGATCCATGGGCATTCTCTGGTGCATCGTCTGGCTCTTTTTCCCATACAACCGCCTGCGCCGCGGTTCCACCCAGACCCAGGCCAACCTGGACTCCGATTTTGCCGCCTACGCCTCGAACGGAGGGACTCTTCCCTACTCCGCTCTCCTGCGTCGCCGAGGCTTCTATGCCTTCTCCCTCGGCAAGGGCCTCACCGATCCCATCTGGTGGTTCTATCTCTTCTATCTCCCAATGTTTCTGCACAACAACTACGGCCTGGACCTCAACCACGCCAAGTATCCTCTGATCATCATCTATAGCGTTTCCACCGTGGGATCGATCGGTGGTGGATGGCTCTCGGGCTTTATCATCAAATGCGGACACACTGTAAATGCAGGGAGAAAGTATGCCCTGCTCGTCTGCGCCCTGCTGGTCGTCCCCATTCTTTTTGTTCCGTACCTCGGCGTCATCTTCCCCACCAACCCGTGGCCGGCTATCGCGCTGTTCTCGTTGGCAACCGCAGCCCACCAGGGGTGGTCCGCCAATCTCTTCGCAACTCCCACCGACATGTTCCCATCCACCACGGTCTCCACCGTGGTCGGAATCGGCGGAGCCGCCGGAGCACTAGGAGGAGCAATCTTCACCTGGCTGGTCAGCCACTACTTCTCGCTTCACCCCATGTTCATCTTTTCCCTGGCCGCATTCGCCTACGTCTTTGCCCTCGTCATCTTCCAGATCCTGGTACCCCAGTTGGGGGCCAAAGCACCGGATACTTATCTACCTGAATCAGTCTGACACTATGCCGGGCACACCCCGTTGTTTGTCTTTCCGCACCGGGGACCTCATATCCGGGGTCTCCGGCGAGCGGTTCTGCTCGCTGGGATCGGCATCTTGTATTTGAGATGTGGGCTCCTGCTCTGCCAAAGTGAAGCGTCTTGCCCCGCCACCTGATAAACTGGCCTATCAAGCCAATGTCAGAGAATCCCAATAAGTTCTACCTCACCACGCCAATCTACTACGTCAACGCCCGCCCCCACATCGGGCACGCCTACTCGACTATTGCCGCCGATGTTATCGCGCGACGCCACCGTCTGTTGGGTGACGACACCTTCTTCCTCACCGGTACCGACGAGCACGGCCAGAAGGTGCAGCGCTCCGCCGAGGCCGCCGGAATTCCCCCGCAGCAGTTCGCCGACCAGGTCTCCGGTTCCTTCAGTGGCCTCTGGAAGCGCATGGGAATCACCAACGACGACTTCATCCGCACCACTGACGCCCGCCACAAACTTGGCGTGCAGCATCTCTGGCGGCAACTTGAGGCCAACGGCGCCATCTACCTCAGCTCCTACACCGGCCAGTACTGCGTCTCCGACGAGGCCTTCGTCGATGTTCCCGTCGGCGCGCCCTGCCCCGAATGTGGCCGCATCACCGAGACCATCACCGAAGAGAACTACTTCTTCCGCCTCTCCGACTACCAGCTACCCCTGCTCGATCTCATCGAGAGCGGCCAACTCCACATCCAGCCCGACACAGCCCGCAACGAGGTCCTCAGCTTCCTGCGCGGCAATATCTCCTCCACCCAGACCTCTTCTGAAAGTGTCATCCTGAGCGAGCGCAGCAAGTCGAAGGACCTGCGGTTGTCTTCCGCTGGCATCCCCTACGTTCCCGGCGCGCTGAAGGATCTCTCCATCTCGCGGACGAGCTTCACCTGGGGCATCCCCGTTCCCGCTTCAGATGCCGTCATCCCGAGCGAGCGCAGCACCAATGAATCCGTCATCCCGAGCGAGCGCAGCGAGTCGAGGGACCCCCGCATTTCGCCCGAAGCG